>OERS01000071.1_pt1 | contig 21685 bp, 17 predicted proteins | sample 1540071 | NCBI WGS metagenome assembly OERS01 (sample SAMEA3891878, study PRJEB23780) | metagenome | biome: terrestrial biome; feature: animal house; material: Caecal content | place: Italy | collected 2015-05-05 | reverse complement strand
TCAACACGGAGCAGAGGATCTCCGTCACCGTCCCGGCGGCTCTGCCCGTCTCCGTGATCGACGGGGACGTCATCACCGCCACCAACGCCGCCATCCGCAACACGGCGGAGCGCGGGACGATCCGGGTCGCACGGGTGGAGGTGCGGCCTGGGGCCTACGCCATTGGGAACTACGAGGACTTCCAGGAACGGCTGGAGGCCATCGCCCTGTCCCTCAACGGCTGTCCCACCAGGGCCGCCGGGGAGCTGACCATCTCCCGGGAGGCGTTCCCGGACATCAAGGCCGGGGAGGAGCTGGCCATCGACTACCGGGCGGTGGTGAACACGGACCGGGAGGTCAGCGCCGTGAAGGCCGCCGCCGTGGTGTTCACCATCATGGCGGTGGAGTGAGGAGGCGAAGCATGAGAAACATTCGAAGAACACTCGCCCTGATCCTGGCCCTGGTGATGGCATTGTCCGTCAGCGCCTTCGCCGCTGACAGCGGGGCGGGGGACGATACCGGCATGGGCGACTGCTGCGAGGCCGGGACCTGTACCATGCCCTGCTGCGCGGATGATGGGGAGGAGACCGAAGCGCCTCCCGCCTGTACCTGCGGCGGTACGGGCCTGGAGGCCGCTTCTGTGGCCGCTGAGGTCGAGCCGGATGCCTCCGGGACCATCGGACAGTCCGCGCTGACCTGGACCCTCCGAAACGGTATCCTGACCATTGGCGGGACCGGGAGCGTGGCCCCCTTCGCCAGCAGGGACGACCAGCCCTGGGCGGAGGTCCGGGAGGATATCACCCAAGTCTGGTTTGAGGACATGGGGGCGGTCTCCATCCCCGACCTGGCCTACTGGTTCACGGACTGCGTCAACCTGGCCACCGCCGAGGTCCCCTACACCACCCCGGTCATCGGGACGGACGCCTTCGCCGGGTGTGACAGTTTGGACACGGTCCTGCTGTACTACGGCGAGGACGATCCCCTGACCATCGCCCCAGGGGCCTTCAAGGTAGACGAGTTCGACGCGGACGCCATCCTGACCCTGGCCTCCGCCTGTGTCCACGAGAGCCTGCTGGCCTACCCCTGGACGGAGGACAATCGCCAAGCGGCCATCGTGGACGTGTACGGGATCTCCCTGGCCTCCTCCGTCACCTGCGGCGGCTGTAACTGCTGGCGAGGCACCACCGACTGCATCGTGGACAACCCCAGGTATGACGGCTGGGACAAATACTGCGGCTGCCCCTATGACGACGAGGATGGCGGCGATGACGGCGGCGGTGGAGACGGTGGTGGCGGCACCTGCTACCACACCGATACTTACACCACCTGGGATGACTGTAATTGGTATGAGTATTGCCGGGACTGCGGCGACCTGGTGGATTCCGGCATCACCCACAGCACCTACACCTACGGCGAGTGGGAGTATTACACCGAATCGCTCCACCGCCGGGCCAAGACCTGCTCCCGGTGCGGGGAGAACCAGTATGAGTATGAGAACCATGTGGAAGCCACGCGGTATGAGAAGTACAACGCCAGCCAGCACACCGTGACCACCTGCTGCTCTGTCTGTAACAGCGAGTTGGATACAGGGACCCGGGAGAGCCACAGCTTCTCTTACGGCTCCTGGGTCTCGTACTCTGGCACCCAGCACCGCAGGACCAAGAGCTGCCCGGACTGCGGCTACAGCTCCTACGACTACGGCAGCCACAGCGACGGCAACGGGGACGGCCGGTGCGACGTGTGCTCCCACAGCATGTCCGTCACCGTGACCTGGGATGCCGGGACCAACGGGGGTACAGTGAACGGCAGCGCCGCGGTGACCACCTCTGTCACATCGGGAAGCACGGCCACAGCCCCCAGCCAGACACCAGTCAAGGCGGGCCACAGCTTCCGCGGCTGGTACACCTCCGCCAGCGGCGGAAGCCTGTACAACACCGTGACAGTCTCCGCCGCCAGGACCTTCTACGCCCAGTTCACCGCCAGCCAATACACTATCACCTGGGATCTGGGCGACGGGGATACCGAGACCACCAGCCAGACCTACGGGGAGAAGTTGGCCCTGCCCTCCACACCCAGCAGAGACGGTTACACCTTCCAAGGATGGTACACCAGCGAGACAGGCGGCTCCCAGGTGACGGACAGCACCACCTACACCACCGCCGGGCCCTCTACCTATTACGCCCGGTGGGAAGCCGACCAGTACACCATCACCTGGGACCTGGGGGATGGGACTACGGAGACCACTTCCCAGATCTTTGGGGAGAAGCTGGTCCTGCCCGCTGTCACTCCCTCCAGGACCGGCCATACCTTCGCCGGCTGGTATACCGAGAAAGAGGGTGGTACCCGAGTGGACGCCTCCACGGTCTATGACACAGTGGGGCCCACCACTTACTACGCCCAGTTTGCCGCTGAGAGATATACCATCACCTGGGACCTGGGGGACGGGCAGACAGAGACCACCCAGCAGACCTACGGGGAGAAGCTGGTCCTGCCCATCCAGCCCCTGAAGGACGGCTACACCTTCCTGGGGTGGTTCACTGACCCGGAGGGCGGGGAGCAAGTGACCCGGGAAACGATCTTCACCGGCACCGGCCCCGCCACCTACTATGCCCACTGGGAGCTGATCCCAGTGTTCTCCGTGACGGTGCCGGTATCCCTGGCTCTGACGGTGAGCGAGCAGGGTGAGGTATACGCCGCCACCGGCGCGGAGGTGGTGAACCACTCCACGGCGGCAGTCCAAGTGACCGGGGTGACAGTGTCCGCCGTCAACGGCTGGACGTTGGTCCCTTGCGGCACGGACATGGCCTTGGAAAAGGTGGACAGTCGGCTCATAGGCTTTGCCCTCAACGGGGCGGAGACTGCCGGCAAAGGCACGACTGAGGCTCTGGCTCTGACCGGGGACTGGACCGTGCCCTTGGATGGCAGCCTGCCCCTGACCTACGACGCCGTGGTCTCCGCCCTGTCCCAGCCTGTGGACCAGCAGGTGATCTCCATCGTCTTCGTCCTGGAGTGGGCGTAACCTTATATGCCGGAAGGGGCCTCGCTGGGAGGCCCCTTCCCCTCGGTCTCCTAATTTGTCCCGACTTGGGACAGCCAGAGGAGAGACTGCTCCTGTGGAGGGGATTTCCATGAAAAAGAAGGACTTCAAAAGCGCCTTGCCTATGTGGGCCATGCTGACCATCCCGGTCCTGTGGCTGGCCATCGTGGCCGCCTATGCCTATGAGGGCGGTGAGACTGTCTTTGACTGGATGGACCGCTTTTCCCAGGCGCTGGGCACTCCGTTTGCCATCCGGTGGACGCCCCACACGCCGAAATTCCTGTTGGGCGGGCTGGCACTGTACGGCATTGCCATTGCCCTTTACTACTCCGATCAGGTCAACCGCCGTCCAGGCGCGGAGCACGGCTCCGCCGCGTGGGGCGACGCGCGGGCGCTGGATCGGAAGTACCGAGACCGGAAGCACCCGGACCGCGACGTCATCCTGACCCAGCACCTGCGAATGGGCCTGAACGGGAAACAGCACCGGCGGAACCTGCTGCAGATCGTGATCGGCGGCTCCGGGGCGGGCAAGACCCGTTTTCTGGTGAAGCCGAATCTTATGCTGGCAAACGCCTCATTCCTGGTGACAGATCCCAAAGGGGAGTGCGTCCGGGCCGTGGGACCGCTGCTGCTGAAGCGGGGCTACGTCCTGCGGGTGTTCGACCTGGTGGACCTGTCCCGCTCTGACTGCTACAACCCCTTCCGCTACATCCGAAAAGACGCGGATGTGTTCCGGCTCATTGACAACCTGATCCAGAACACCACCCCGAAAAACGCCCAGCAGAGCGACCCGTTTTGGCAGAAGTCCGAGACTGCCCTGGACAGCGCCCTCATGCTCTATCTGCTCCACGAGGCCCCGGAGGAGGAACAGACCATGGAAATGATCCTCACCATGATCGAGTATGGCGGGGCCAAGGAGGACGACGACGGCTATCGGTCCGCCCTGGACCTGCTGTTCGAGGCGCTGGAGGAGGAGCAGCCGGACCACATCGCCGTTCGGGAATATCACATCTTTAAGCAGGCCGCCGGAAAGACCGCCCGCTCCATCCTGGTGAGCGCCGCTGTGCGCCTGTCCGTGTTTACCCTCCGGGATGTCCAAAACATCACCGCCAGGGACACCCTGGAGCTGGAGAAGCTGGGAGATCGGAAACAGGCCGTCTTCTGCGTCATTCCGGACAGTAACGACAACTCCCTCAACTTTCTGGTGGGTATGCTGTACACCCAGGCGTTCCAGGAGCTGTACTACCAAGCGGACAAGGTGCACGGGGGCAGCCTGCCTGTCCCCGTGCGCCTCATGTTCGACGAGTTCGCGAACGTCGCGCTGCCGGACGGCTACGCCCGCTTGCAGGCCACCATGCGCTCCCGCAACATCATGGCCACCATCATCCTGCAAAACATCTCTCAGCTCAAAGCTCTGTTCAAGGACGACTGGGAGGGCATCATCGGCAACGCGGACAGCTTCATCTACTTGGGAGGGAATGAGAAAGAATCTCACAAGTACATCTCTGAGCTGCTGGGGAAGGAGACCATCCAGACCAGGACCTCCAGCCAGAGCCGGGGCCGGAATGGCTCCTACAGCCAGAACATCCAGCAGACCGGCAGAGAGCTTATGACCCCGGACGAGGTGCGGCTGCTGGACAACAGCAAGGCCATCGTCCTGATCCGGGGCGAGAGGCCGGTCATTGACGACAAATACGATATCCTCAAGCACCCCAACATCCAGGAGACCGAGGACGGCGGCGCCGCGCCCTACGTCCACAGCCCCTCCTGTCTCTACGCGGCGGAGGACCTGAGCTTTCCCTTTACATCCCTGGAGGACGTCGAGATCATCGGCGCCTCCGAATCTGACGAATTGGAGGAACGATATGACCAAACTTCCGAAGCATCCATTTGACCGCGCCCGGGGCCGCCGCCTCATGGAACACCTTGTCCCGCAGGTCGTCCAGCAGGCGGCGGATATAGCCCACAGCTTCAGCGCCAGCGTCGGAGCAGCCGCCCTTGCCGCGGGCACCGGTGTACTTGCTCAGACCCACGCCGTAGTTGACGAAGGCGGAGTTGTTGCGCTCATAGACCTCAGCAAAGTTGGGGTCGAAGGCGGCGGTGACGTCAGAGGACAGGCAGAAGGACTTCTCATAGCAGGCCCGCAGAGGCACGTTCTGGCTCTCGCACAGGTCCTCCACGAAGGTGTCAAAGAAGGCGGACTGCATGCCGGACACGCCCTCGGAGCCGATCTCCTCCTTGTCGGCCAGGACGCAGACGGTGGTGTAGGCGGGGTTCTTGCACTCGATCTCTGCCCGCAGGCCGGCATAACCGTCCACACGGTCGTCGTGGCCGTAGCCGCCCACCATGGAGCGGTCGAAGCCCACATCCTGGGCCTTGTGGGCGGGGACAACCTCGATCTCAGCCCGGACAAAGTCCTTCTCGGTGATGCCGTACTTCTCGTTCAGCAGCAGCATGGTGTTCAGCTTGACCTTCTCCTTGATCTGGTCGTCGGCCACCGCCTCGGAACCGATCAGGACGTTCAGCTCCTCACCCTTGATGCCGTCCTTCAGGGGACGCTCGCCCTGCTCCTGGCCCAGATGGGGCAGCAGGTCGGTGATGCAGAAGACGGGATCGCCCGGCTCCTCACCGATCCGGACGGTCACCGAGCTGCCGTCGGCACGGGTGAACACGCCGTGGATGGCCAGGGGCATGGTGGCCCACTGGTACTTGCGGATGCCGCCGTAGTAGTGGGTCTTGAGCAGGCTGAAGTGGGCCGCCTCATACAGGGGGTTGGGGCGGATGTCCAGCCGGGGCGCGTCGATGTGGGCGATGACCAGGTGGAAGCCGTCCTCCATCGAGCGGGTGCCGATGGTGCCGCACAGCACCACCTTGCCCTGGTGGATCCAGTAGATCTTGTCGCCGGCAGCGTACTGCTTGCGGTCGTCGTACAGCTGGTAGCCGGCGGCCTTCAGGGCCTCCTCGGCGTAGGCGGCCACCTCCCGCTCGGTCTTGCAGCGGGTCAAAAAGTCCTTGTATCCCTCGCCGAACGCAGCGGCGGCCTGCCGGGTGGCGGCGTCCTTATCGCTGGCGTAAGCGGGCTCATACAGCAGGGCCTTGGCCTTCTGCTGTGCTTCGGTCATTTCTTTCATGTTACCTATCCCTTTCTATCGTTTCATTCCTGAGGCGCAGGGCCTCTTTTATATACTGGGGCCGTAAAGCTCCGTATAGCGTTTGTAGCAGCGGAGGATCTTCTCCACGTAGTGGTTCATCCGGCTGTAGGGGAAGGAGGGCAGGGTCTTGCCGTCGCCGGTGTAGTCCTCGTGGTTCAGCAGGCTGTCCACCGTGCCCCAGCCGCTGTGATAGGCGGCCGCGGCGGTGGCCACGTCCCCGCCGTAGCGGTCCAGGCACAGCCGCAGGTAATACGCTCCGAACCGGACCGCGCAGGCCGGGTCGAACAGATCGTCGAAGGTCAGGGGCTCGTCGGGGGCGATCTTGGATTTGATCCACTCGAAGGTGTCCTCGGTCATCTGCATCAGGCCGCGGGCCCCCACGCTGGACACCGCCGCGGGGTCAAAGCTGCTTTCGGTGCGCACAAAGGTATAGATCAGCAGCGGGTCCATCTCGTACTCCGCCGCGTAGCTTTCCACCACGCCGGCGTAGCGGCAGGGGTAGAGCTGTTCTTCGATCCGGCGCAGGGCGGTGGGCATGCAGAGCAGCAGGGCCGCCGCCAGCACCAGGGAGAGGATCTTGGTATGCAGTTTCAAACCGGGCAGTCGGTCCCCCTTTCCCCTTCGGCCAGCAGGCGGGCCGCCAAAGCTCCGGCCTGCCGGCGCAGCTGTTCCTGCGTGCCGTCGTTGGCCAGCAGAAAGTCCGCCCGGGCGGCCAGGGCCGCCTCGGGCAGCTGGGCGTCCAGCCGGCGGCGGGCCATCTCGGGGCGGATGCCGTCCCGGGCCACGATCCGGGCCACGCTCACCTCGTAGGGGGCGGTGACCACGATCAGCCGGTCCCAGATGCCGTCGATGACGCTGCCCACCAGCACCGCCCCGTCGATGACGAACAGGGGGCTGCCCGCAGCCTGGGCCGCCTGCCGGGCGGCCTCGATGCGGCGGACGATGGCCGGGTGGGTGATGGCGTCCAGGTCGGCCTTGCCCTCGGGGGTGGCAAAAGCCCGGTCAGCCAGCAGCCGCCGGTCCAAAACGCCCTCCCCGCTCAAAATGTCGCTCCCAAAGCGGGCGGCCAGCTGCGCCAGCACCGGGCTGCCGGGCTGCAGCACCTGCCGGGAAATCTGGTCGGCGTCGGCCACCGGCACCCCCCGGGCGGCAAAGCAGGCGGTGACGGTGGATTTGCCGCAGCCGCTGCGGCCGGTGATGCCTACCGTGATCATAGCGCCACCACCCGGAACGCCGCAGCCCGGATCAGGCGGTTGTACACCGCCATCGAGACGCCGTCTTTCCGGGGGCAGCGGGCGTAGACCACCCGGTCCCCCTGTTCGTCCAGGGCGCGCAGGCTGCGGAAGATATGCCGGGCCTGGTCGTCCCCGTCCCCTTCCCGGCCGTACTCCACGCAGGGGAAGGGGGCCAGCTTTGCCCCCTCGCCGGCAAAGCACAGGCAGGCGGGGTCCTGGGCGGCGTGGGCTTCCACATAGGCTTTGAACTGTTCAAAGGTCCCCTCCAGGATGGTGATGTCCGCCCGGGGGGCGTAGTGCTTGTATTTCATGCCGGGGCTGCGGGCCACCTCGCCCTCGGCCAGCTTTTCCAGGATGGCGGGGGACAGCTCCACTTCCTCCCCCAGGGCCCGCTCCAGGTCCTCCAGGGTGATGTGCCCGGGGCGGAAGAGGGTGGGCTTTGCCCCCACCACCGACACCACGGTGGACTCCACCCCCACCGCGCAGGGCCCGCCGTCCAGGATCAGGGGCAGGCGGCCCTGCATATCGGCCCAGACGTCCTGGGCGGTGGTGGGGCTGGGCCGGCCCGACCGGTTGGCCGAGGGGGCCGCAAAGGCGCAGCCGCTGGCCTCGATGACCTGGCGCACCACCGGGTGGCTGGGCATCCGGATGCCCACCGTGTCCAGCCCGGCGCAGCACTCGTCCGCCACCTCGGGGCCGCGCGGCATGATGATGGTCAGCGGCCCGGGCCAGAAGGCCGCGGCCAGCAGCCGGGCCCGCTCGGGGAACTCGCTGACCAGCCCCGGCAGCATCCCGACGTCGTCGATGTGGACGATGAGGGGGTTGTCCTGGGGGCGGCCCTTGGCCGCAAAGATCTTTTTCACCGCGCTGCCGTTGCGGGCGTCGGCGGCGATGCCGTACACCGTCTCGGTGGGCAGGGCGATGATCTCCCCCTGCCGCAGCAGGGCGGCAGCCCGGGCGACGCCCGCCTGGTCTGCCGGGCAGAGAAGGGTTTCGATGCTCATAATCGTTTACGCTTTCTGTTTCATTCTTGCAGTTGGCCCAGTTTTTCCGCCTGCTCGTGCAGGACCAGGGCGTCCAGCACCTGGTCCAGGCCGCCGTCCATGATCTTGTCAAGGTTGTGGACGGTCAGGCCGATGCGGTGGTCGGTGCAGCGGTCCTGGGGGAAATTGTAGGTGCGGATCTTCTCGCTGCGGTCGCCGGTGCCCACCTGGGCCTGGCGGCCGGCGTTGATGGCGTTTTGCTGTTCGGCCTTTTTTTGGGCCAGCAGGCGGCTGCGCAGGATCTCGAGCGCTTTGTCCTTGTTCTGGAACTGGCTGCGCTCGTTCTGGCACTCCACCACCATGCCGGTGGGCAGGTGGGTGATGCGGATGGCGCTGGATGTCTTATTGATATGCTGGCCCCCCGCCCCGGATGAACGGAAGGTGTCGATGCGCAGGTCCTTCATGTCCAGCTGCACCTCCACTTCGGCGGCCTGGGGCAGCACCGCCACCGTGGCGGTGGAGGTGTGGATGCGGCCCTGGGTCTCGGTGTCGGGCACGCGCTGCACCCGGTGGACCCCGCTCTCAAACTTCAGGCGGCTGTAGGCCCCCTGCCCGTTGACGGCAAACACGGCCTCCCGCACGCCGCCCAGCTCGGTCTCGCTCAGGCTCAGCAGCTCCATCTGCCAGCGGCGGGCCTGGGCGTACATGCTGTACATCCGCACCAGGCTGTGGGCAAAGAGGGCGGCCTCTTCGCCGCCCACCCCGCTGCGCACCTCCATGATGACGCTGCGGCCGTCGTATTCGTCCCGGGGCAGCAGCAGCAATTTGAGAGAATGTTCCAGCTCCGCCACGGATTTCGTTTTTTCGCAGATCTCCTGCTGTATCATTTGTTTGAAGTCCGGCTCCAGGGGCCCTTCCCCCGTGAGCAGGGCTTTTGCCTGCGCCAGGTGGTCCCGCTCGGTCTTTAAGGCCCGGTAGGCGGCCACGGCCGGCTCGGCCTCGTGGTATTCCTGCATCAGGCGGCGGAAGCGGGCCGGGTCGGCGGTGGTCTCGGGCTGGTTCAGCCGGTGGGCCAGCTCCTCAAAGCGGCGGCTGACCGCCTCCATCTGTTGTTCCAGGGACAAGGATCTATCTCCTTTCTGCAAGGGGGTGTGTGCGGCCGGTGCAGGACGGCGGGGCTATGGCTTGCCCTCCGGCCCGCCGGGCCGGATCACCTTTTTGATGTTCTTTTCGATCTTGACCCGGGGCAGCATGATCTCACGCCCGCAGCCGGTGCAGCGGATGCGGAAATCCATCCCCACCCGCAGCACTTCAAAGCTGGCCGCGCCGCAGGGGTGCTTTTTCCTGGTCTGGATGATGTCTCCGACAGCAATATCCATGGGCAAAGCTCCTTTCCGGGCGGCAGGGCCGCCCGCCCCCTGAAAGCGCCCGGGGCGTTTTCAGGCACACCCTAGTATAGTCGAAACCCCGGCAAATTTCAAGGAATAGAGCTAGCACACAAAAATTTTGCATATGTTGGTAGCGGGGCCGGCCCAAAAGGCCCCAGCCGCCATCCTGCAAACTAAACCGAAGAAAGAGGAATGAAAGATGATGCAAACATTTCGGACCGAAGGCAATTACCGCGACGCATCCCGTCTCAGCATCGCAGAGCTGCGAGCTGCCGCCGCCAGCGGCGAGATCCTGCAGGCCACCGCCCTGGCCTTCGACACCCGCCGCCAGCTGCGGTTCGACCTGGGGGGCGTGCGGGGGGTGATGCCCTTTGCCGCCTGCGCCGAGGGCGCGGACACCGGCGCCGTGCGGGACATCGCCGTGCTGACCCGGGTGGGCCGGGCCACCTGCTTTGTGATCGAGAGCCTGGACGAGGACGCCGAGGGCCGGCCCCTGTGCCGCCTGTCCCGGGCCAGGGCCCAGCAGATGTGCCGGGAAGAGTACCTGGACGGCCTGGAGCCGGGGGACATCCTGCCCTGCGCGGTGACCCACATCGAGTCCTTCGGGGCCTTTTGCGACGTGGGGTGCGGCATCAGCGCCCTGCTGCCCATCGACTGCATGTCGGTCAGCCGCATTTCTTCCCCGGCCGACCGGGTCAGCGTGGGGCAGCAGATCCTCTGCGCCATCCGCAGCCGGGACAGCCAGGGCCGCTTTGTGCTGACCATCCGGGAGCTGCTGGGCACCTGGGCCGAAAACGCCGCCGCCTTCACCCCCGGCGAGACGGTGGTGGGCATCGTGCGCAGCGTGGAGGACTACGGCACCTTTGTGGAGATCGCCCCCAACCTGGCGGGCCTGGCCGAAAGCTGCCCCGACCTGCGCCCCGGCCAGGCCGTCAGCGTCTACATCAAGAGCATCCTGCCCGAGAAGATGAAGATCAAGCTGGTGATCGTCAACCGGGCCCTGGGCCAGAGCCACCGGTTCGACCTGCATTATTTCCTCACCGAGGGGCACATCGACCGGTGGGTCTACTCCACCCCCGAGAGCAAAAAGCAGATCGTGACCGAATTTGCCGCCCCGGCCTGCAATCGAGCTTGAAATCCGGCCCAAAACCTTTTATACTAAAGGGCAGAGGGGGAAGCGCCCCGGCCGCGCCGGCCTTTCCCGCAGCACAGGCGCGGCGACCGATCCGGCGGGGCCCCCACCGCCACAAAAGGATGTGAAGATACCATGGCTGAACGCGATGCTTTCACCGCCGGGGTCCGGCCCGGCGGGCTGACCAGCAGCACCGAGATCCGGCTGCTGCTGTGCTATCTGGTCCAGCACAGCGGGCCTGTGACCCAGCGCCAGCTGGAGACCGCCCTCACCGACGCCCAGCTGGTCAATTATTTCGAGATCGGCTCCTGCCTTGACGACATCCGCCGCCAGGGCCTGGTGGAGCGCACCGGGGACGAGTACGCCATCACCCCCAAGGGCCGCCGGGTGGCCCGGGAGCTGACCCACGACCTGCCCCTGTCGGTGCGGGAGCGGGCGGTGGCCGCCGTGGTCAAGGCCCAGCTGTGGACCCGCAAACAGGCCGAGTACAGCGCCGTCATCTCGGAGCGCGCCGACGGCCACTGCACCGTCCGCTGCATGATCAACCGGCTGGACGAGCGGCTGTTCTGCCTCGAGCTGGGGATGCCCGACCGCCTGACCGCCGAGCTGGTCAAAAAGCAGTTCATCCTCAAGGGCAACGAGATCTACCAGCTGCTCATCAACAAGCTGACCGAGGACGAGCTGTGACCGTCAGGCCCCGTTTGTACGCCATGTGCGCACATACGGGGCTTTTTTGGGGCGTCCGTTTGTTCAAAGATTGCTCACATTTGTGACATAGTTTTATCACACCATACAAACCTTCATCAGACAGTTGACAGCATTTCATCTCCGTGCTACTGTTAGTGCATCCAAAAGCCAGATGCAAAGCAGCAACGCGGCGTATCCTTTGTCGAAAGCCTCCGCCCCTGCGGCAGCGCCCTGCGCGCAGCGGCGGGGGCTTTTTGCACAGCGGCTGGCCGGCGGACGGGGCCCCAAGGGCCTTTTGCAACCCATTGCATATCAAGAGAGAGAAGGGGAACATCATGAACACACTTGTAATCGTCCTGATCGCGGCGGTGTGTCTGATCGCGGCCTACGCCCTGTACGGGCGCTGGCTTGCCCGGACCTGGGGCATCGACCCCACCGCCCAGACCCCTGCCGTCCGCCTGAACGACGGCAAGGACTATGTGCCCACCGACGGCTGGACCGTGTTCAGCCACCAGTTCAGCTCCATTGCGGGGGCGGGGCCGGTCACCGGCGCCATCCAGGCGGCGGCGTTCGGCTGGCTGCCGGTGCTGCTGTGGATCCTGCTGGGGGGCATCTTTTTCGGCGCGGTGACCGACTTCGGCGCGCTGTACGCCAGCGTGAAAAACGACGGCAAATCCATGGGCCTGCTGATCGAAAAATACATCGGCAAGCTGGGGCGCAAGCTCTTCCTGCTGTTCTGCTGGCTGTTCACCCTGCTGGTGATCGCCGCCTTTGCGGACATGGTGGCCGGCACCTTCAACGCCTTTGACGCCAGCGGCGCCATGGTGGAGGCCGCCCGCTCCAACGGCGCGGCAGGCAGCATCTCGCTGCTGTTCATCGTGTTTGCCATGCTGTTTGGCCTGGTGCAGAAAAAGTTCCGCTTCACCGGCTGGAAAGAGGCCGTCCTGGGCCTTGCCTGCACGGTGGCGGCCCTGGCCCTGGGCATGATGGCCCCCCTGATCGCCGGGCAGGACGCCTGGATCTACATCACCTTTGTGTACATCTTCTTTGCGGCTGTGCTGCCCATGTGGCTGCTCAAGCAGCCCCGGGACTACATGACCACCTTCATGTTCATCGGGATGATCGCCGGGGCCGTGGTGGGCCTGCTGGTGGCCCACCCCGCCATGAACCTGCCGGTGTTCACCGGCTTCCACAACGACAGCCTGGGCGATCTGTTCCCCATCCTGTTCGTCACGGTGGCCTGCGGCGCGGTGTCGGGCTTCCACAGCCTGGTGTCCTCGGGCACCTCCTCCAAGACGGTGTCCAATGAAAAGGATATGCTGAAGGTGGGCTACGGCGCCATGGTGCTGGAAAGCCTGCTGGCCACCCTGGCCCTGTGCGTGGCGGGCGCTTCGGCCGCCGCCGACGGCACCGCCGCCGCGGGCACGCCCTTCCAGATCTTCAGCCGCGGCGTGGCGGGCTTTTTGGAGATGTTCGGGGTGCCGGTGTACGTGGCCCAGTGCTTTATGACCATGTGCGTGTCGGCCCTGGCCCTGACCAGCCTGGACGCGGTGGCCCGCATCGGCCGCATGAGCTTCCAGGAGCTGTTCAGCGTGGACGACATGGCCCACGCCGAGGGCTGGCGCAAGCTGCTGTGCAACACCTATTTTGCCACCATCATCACCCTGGCGGGCGGCTTTGTGCTGACGCAGGTGGGCTACTCCAACATCTGGCCCCTGTTCGGCTCGGCCAACCAGCTGCTGAGCGCCCTGGTGCTGGTCACCCTGTGCGTTTTCCTCAAGGTGACCGGGCGCAGCAATAAGATGCTGTTCCCGCCGCTGGTCATCATGCTGTGCGTCACCTTCACCGCCCTGGTGCAGCGTCTGATCGCCCTGATCCGGGCTTTCCAGGCGGGCAGCGCCACCTTTATGCTGGAAGGGCTGCAGCTCATCATCGCGGTGCTGCTGATCGCCCTGGGCCTGACCATCGTGGTCAACAGCCTGCGCAGCTACTTCAAGGCCCGGCACAACAGCGAGGTGGAATGATCCCCGCCCCTGCGGCATACTGACCCACACAAACGAAGCTCCCGCTGTCCCTGGAAAGGCACAGCGGGGGCTTTTTCGTTTGCTAGGGTGTATCTGAGAAGTCAAAAATGCTGGGATATTCGCCAAAAAGCGCCGGATGCAAGGCGCATGAGCGCCGCACTCCTTGGTGGAATGCAAGCGAATGCAACGCGGCAGATGGGGCTTTTTGGTAGAATAGAACAGCGTTGGGGAATTTTCAGATACAACCTAGGGTCTTTTGGGCAAAGAAAGGGTATGAGCTTTGATAGAGGTCGGTAATATTTTGGAAGGCCGGGTCACCGGCATCAAGCCGTTCGGCGCATTTGTGTCCCTCCCGGAGGGCAAGGTGGGCATGGTCCATATTTCGGAGGTGTCCAACGCCTATGTGCAGGACATTGCGGCGGTGCTTCACGAAGGGGAGACCGTTAAGGTGAAGGTCATCAACATCTCGCCTGAGGGCAAGATCGCCCTGTCCATCAAGCAGCTGCTGCCTCCCCCCGAGCGTCCGGCCCGGGAAGGCGGCCGGGGCGGACGGCCGGGCGGCGCGCGGGAGGGCCGCGGCAGCGGCCCCCGGGGCGGCAAGCGTCCCCCCCGGGACGACGCCACCCGGGGCTGGCAGCCCAAGCCCCCTGCGCGCAGCGACAACCTGTCCTTCGAGGATATGATGAGCCGCTTCAAGAGCCAGAGCGAGTCGAAGCTGGCCGACCTGGACCACGAGTCGGGCGGCCGGCGGGGCGGTTCTGCCTCCCGCGGGCGGCGCGGCGGCCGCTGAACGGCTTTTTTGAATCACAAGCAACACACCGGGCCTGCCCCGCAGCGGGAGAAGTGCAAGCTGACCTTGCGCGCCGCTTGAGGGGCGGGCCCGTTTTGACGTCACAGAACAGAAAGGATGTCCCATGTCTGCAACCTACGAATTGATCGCCCCCTGCTTTTTTGGCTGCGAGTCCACCGCCAGCTTTGAGCTGCGGCGGCTGGGCGCGGAGGACCTGCGGGTCACCGACGGGCGGCTCACCTTCCGGGGCGGGGCCGAGATGATCGCCGCCGCCAACCTCAACCTGCGCACGGTGGAGCGGGTGCTGCTGCTGCTGGCCAGCTACAGGGCCGAGACCTTCGACGACCTCTTCGACGGGGTCTACGCCATCCCCTGGGAGGAGCTGCTGCCCGCAGACGCGGCGTTCCCGGTCAAGGGTTCGTCCCTGAACAGCAAGCTGTCCAGCGTGCCCGCCTGCCAGAGCATCATCAAAAAGGCCATCGTCAAGCGGCTGATGCGGGGGCACCGCACCTCGGTGCTGCCCGAGACGGGCAGCGAGTACCGGGTGCAGTTCCTGCTGCGGAAGGACCTGTGCGAGATCATGCTGGACACCAGCGGCGAGGGCCTGCACAAGCGGGGCTACCGCCGCAACGCCATGGAGGCCCCTCTGCGGGAGACCCTGGCCGCCACCATCGCCGACCTGGGCCGGGTGCGCCGGGACAGTGTGGTGGAGGACCCCTTCTGCGGCAGCGGCACCCTGGTCATCGAGGCGGCCCAGAAGGCCCTGAACATGGCCCCCGGCCTGCAGCGCCGCTTTGCCGCCGAGCGGTACAGCTTTGTGCCGCCGGAGGTCTGGGCCGCCCAGCGTCAGAAGGCCCTGGCCGAGATCCGGCAGGACGCGGCCTTTGAGGGCTTCGGCTATGACATCGACCCGGCCGCCGTCGAGCTGGCCCGGGCCAACGCCCGGCTGGCAGGGGTCGACAAGCGCTGCCATTTCGAGGTGGCGGACGTGAAAGACTTTGCCCCCCGCTCCGAGGCCATCGTCCTGACCAACCCCCCCTACGGCGAGCGGATGAGTACCATCGACGGCGCCGCCCGGCTGGCCCGGACCTTTGGCCGGCAGATGGAGGCCCACCCCTGCGCCGGGGTCTACGTCATCACGGCCGATATGGAGTTCGAGGCGCACTATGGCCGCCGCGCCGCCAAGCGCCGCAAGATGTACAACGGGATGATCCCCTGCCAGGTGTATATGTATTACGATGCGCCGTCGGCCGGCAAGGCAAAGCCCATGCCGGCCCTCTCCCCGGACGGATTTGACGGCAGACGGGGACATTCGCGCCCGAAAAAAGCTTCCAGACCCGGCGAAAAACCCTCCCGTTCAGACAAATGACGGAGAAATGACCCCCTCAAAACGGGGAAAATAGGTCAAGAAATGGAGATAGGGGAGTTTGACGCTCATACATCAAAAAATGGCCTGTATGGGCGGCCTGGCGGGAACATTGACAAGACAAACTGAAAGAGTTTTCAAATAGGAATTGCATCTTGGGCCAAAATAGATTATACTAGAGTCGGTTGGGCCCCTCCAAGGCCCCGGCCCCAGGGCTGCTGCGGCGGCCCGGGCCGAAAAAACGTGTTTTTTGCGCTCTGCGAGGCCCACGGGGATGGGCCGGCAAACTGGGAGGCATGGGCCATGATGACAGGCAGACTCCACCCCTATCTGCCGGAGCTTTCGATCCGGGATTACAATATCTACCTGCGCTATATGCGCGGGGTCAAGTATCAGGTGTATCTCGACTACGGCATCGTCCCCTATGGGGCGCTGTCCCACAAGGGGGGCGTGATGGCCCTGCTGGCCGACAGCCTGGCCGGCCGCCAGGCCACCTGCCAGGACATCCGCCTGCCGGGCAGCCTGTCCCGGGTGCCGGTGATGTGCCAGACCAAGGGCATCCGCCTGGCCGCCCAGATCGAGGTCCTGATGAGCTGGCACCGCCTGCAGGACCGCCGCAACGAGGAGCTGCCCCTCAAGCAGCAGATGGAGCGGATGAGCCAGAAGGTCACCCTGCAGGGCGCCTACCGCAAGGCCGCCCAGGAAGAGCCTGCCCTGGAGCGGATCTTCTGCCAGCAGCAGGCGCAGGCCGCCGCCCAGCAGCAGCTGCGGGGCCAGAACTACGCCGTCGCTTCCGAGCCCATGAGCAACGTCTATGGGGCGCTGTTCTCGGTGCTGGCCCCGGACGACCCGGTCCAGCGCAAGAATATGCGGTACATCGGCAGCTGCATCGGCAAAGCCTTTTACCTGCTGGATAAGGCCGACCGCCACGAGCGGGACCAGAAAGAGGACCGCTACAACGTCTTTCTGGCCAACGGCCTCAGCCGGGAAGCCGCCCAGGAAAACGCCCGCCGCCAGGCCATCGCCTCCATCAACGACCTGTCCCGGGTGTACACCCTGATGGACGTCAAACTGAACCGCACCCTGCTGGACAACATCATGATCCTGGGCCTGCGGGACGAGGTGGACCCCCTGGAACACGGCGCCTGGGACCTGCAGTGGGAGCTGCCCTCATGAGCCGGGCCCGGCAGAGCTGGCCGGTGGCCCTGTGCGGCATGGCGGTAGCGGTGGCGGTGGTCCTGCTGCTGCTGGGGGCCATCCTGCCGGTGGCTCTGTTCATCGCCCCCGCTGCCGGGGGCATTTTCATCGGCGCAGTGGGGGTGGAGTGCGGCCGGCGCTGGGCCTGGACGGCCTACGGGGCTGCCGGCCTGCTGGGGCTGCTGCTGGTCCCGGACAAGGAGACCGCCTTCCTCTTTGTGGCCCTGCTGGGGTATTACCCCCTGGTCAAGCCATGGTTCGACAAGCTGCGTCCCGCCCCGCTGCGGGTGGGGGCCAAGCTCCTGCTCTGCAACGGGGCGGTCCTGGTGATGTACGGGGTGCTGTTTCTGCTGTTCCCGGCGGAGCAGGGGGGCGAGGCCTTCCAGCTGGCGGCCCTGGCCCTGGCGGCGGTCACGTGGGCGATCGGGAACGCGGCGTTCCTGCTGCTGGACCGCGCCCTGGCCAACCTGCTGCGGGCCTACAAGCTGCTGTGGCAGCCCCGCCTGCATAAGATGCTGGGCAGAAAGTAAAGCGCAAAACCGATCAGCGGACATTGCAAGGGGGGATGCGGACCTTTGGGTGACAAAAAGCGCCGGGCCACGCGGGTGACAGCCGTGAGGGTGACGAGGGGAAGGATCATCGAACCATTCGGCGGATGTCTTTCCGGCTGAGGGCTTTACCAGCCGACAGAGAAGGGCAAAAAGCGGCAGCAATACCGTAACAGATCCCTTCAAAAGCAAGCCATGAACATAGAGAAAAACCGGGCGGCCCTGCGCCGCCCCCGGAAGCTGGCAGCCCGCCCGGGCGGCCGGCTGGAGAGGTGTTTGCTTATGTGTGGCATTGTAGGCTATGTGGGCGCCCGCTGCGCCCAGAACGTACTGTTGGACGGACTGACCAAACTGGAATACCGGGGCTACGACTCGGCGGGGCTGGCCCTGTCGGTGGGGGGCGGCATCCGGGTCATCAAGAGCAAGGGGCGGCTCACCGCCCTGCGGGCCCGGCTGGAAGAAGCCACAGCCGCCGGCCTGCCCGCCGCCCACTGCGGCATCGGGCACACCCGCTGGGCCACCCACGGGGAGCCCAGCGACGTCAACAGCCACCCCCACTCCACCCCGTACGTCAGCATCGTACACAATGGCATCATTGAGAACTACGGGGCCCTGAAGGCCGTATTGGAGGCAAAGGGGTATACCTTTGTCAGCGAGACCGACACCGAGGTGCTGGTCAAGCTGATCGACAGCTGCTACCACGGCGAGCCCCTGCGGGCCCTGACCCAGGCCCTGGCCCGGGTGCGGGGCAGCTATGCGCTGGCGGTCCTCTTCCGGGACTGGCCCGACACCCTGTTCGCCGTCCGGCGGGAGAGCCCCCTCATCGTGGGCTACGGGGAAGGGGAGAACTTCCTTGCATCGGACATCCCGGCCATCCTCCGGTACACCCGCCGCTACAGCGTCCTGGAAGAAGGGGACATGGTGGTCTGCAAAGCGGGCAGCGTGCAGATCTACGACGAGTTCGGCCGGGCGGTCCAGCGGGAAAAACTGACCGCCGACTGGGACATCGAAGCCGCGGAAAAGGGCGGCTACCCCCACTTTATGCTCAAGGAGATCAACGAGCAGCCGGCGGCCATCACGGCCACCGTCAGCCCCCGCGTGGAGGACGGCCTGCCCGACCTGCGCATCCCGGAGCTGAACGACCAGCGCCTGGCGTCCATCAAGCGGGTCCACCTGGTGGCCTGCGGCACCGCCATGCACGCCGGCATGGTGGGCAAGGCCGCCATCGAAAAGCTGGCCCGCCTGCCCGCGGAAGTGGACATCGCCAGCGAGTTCCGCTACCGGGATCCCATCCTGGACCCGGAAGATCTGGTCGTCATCATCAGCCAGTCGGGCGAGACCAGCGACACCCTGGCCGCCCTCAAGCTGGCCAAAAGCCGGGGCGTGCCGGTGCTGGCCATCGTCAATGTGGTGGGCAGCAGCATTGCGCGGGCGGCCGACTATGTGCTGTACACCTACGCGGGGCCCGAGATCGCGGTGGCCTCCACCAAGGCGTACATGGTGCAGATGTGTGTGCTCTATCTGTTTGCCCTGCGGCTGGCCTACGCCCGAGGCAAGCTGAGCGAGGCCGAGACCCGCCGCTACACCGCCGAGCTGCAGCGCGCACCCGAGGTGGTGCGGCCCCGGCTGGATGACTGCGAGTATATCAAGTATCTGGCAAGCCTGTTTGTAAATACGCAGAGCTGCTTTTTCATCGGCCGGGGCTTCGACTACGCCCTGTCGCTGGAGGGCAGCCTGAAGCTGAAAGAGATCAGCTACGTCCACTCGGACGCCTACGCCGCCGGCGAGCTCAAGCACGGCACCATCAGCCTGGTGACCGACGGCGTGCCGGTCATCGCTCTGGCCACCCAGCGCGCCGTCTACGAAAAGACCCTCTCCAACGCCAAGGAGACCAAGAGCCGGGGCGGGAAGGTGCTGCTGTTCACCACCAAAGATGCGGTGGTGCCCGAGGGCATCGCCGACTACGTCGTCCGGCTGGACGAATACGAGGACCTGTTCATGCCCCTGCAGCTGATCGTGCCGCTGCAGCTGTTCGCCTACTATATGGCGGTGCTGCGCGGATGCGACGTGGATAAGCCGCGCAACCTGGCCAAGAGCGTCACCGTCGAGTGACGCCCCGCCGCGGACGAAAGAAACGATCACAAAGCCCCGCTTCCTGTTTGCAGGAGGCGGGGCTTTGCTTGCCGGAGGGATGGTAAGATTCTATATGGATGGCCTGCATCACCAGAACCAGTACCGCTTTTTGACTGCGATATACACCACGACGATGGCCACCAGGACAACACCGGCGGCCGCCAGGGCGTAGATGTTCATATGGATAAAGGTGAGGGTGTCGTTGGTCAGCAGGTAGCGCCCGGCCGTGTCGGTGGTGACGACGCTGTCCGCGTAGCTGTTCAGATACTGCCACTGGCCGGTGGCCTCGTTGTAGAGGTAGAGGCGGGTATACTGCGCGTTGTCGCCGGTGACCGTCAGGCTGACGGTGCAGGGCATGGAGCGGCCCGCGTTCAGGGTGAACTCCACCCCGTTTTCGCTGGTGCTGGGGGCAAAGGCCACCGCGGTGTCGATCTCGTTCTGGGTGTTGCGGATGTTCGCGCCGTTGACGGTCAGGATATAGCCCTCGCCGGTCACGCTCATGCTTTTGCCGGTGCGGCGCAGGGCGTCCAGCATCGGGCTGGTGATGACCGGCACATCGGACTGGTTCAGATTAACAAAGTCGCCCTGGGCGTCGTTGATCTGCTGGATGATGGGGTCGCTCGAAGGCTCGGGCTGGCTGGAGGCGCCCCCGCTGCTCCCGGAGGAAGCGCCGCTGCTGGAAGAGCTGCCGGCGCTGCCGCCCTGGTTGACGATCACCGTCACCATGCTGGAGGAATCCCCATTGGAGACGATGATGGAGGTGGACCCGGTGCCCACCGCGGTGACGGCGCCGCTCCCGCTGACGGTGGCCACGCTGCGGTCACTGGAGCGGAAGGTCAGCCCCTGGGGGGCGCTGGCCGGGGTGACGCTGCCGGTGATCTGGGCCGTCTCGCCGGGCTTGAGGACCAGGTAGTTGGTGTTCAGGTGGATGCCGTCGGTGGGGATATAGACGCTGACGTTGACGGTGCGGACGATGTCCCCGCAGGTGACGGTGATGGTGGCGGAGCCTTTGCCCACCGCAGTGACCCGGCCGAAGTTGTTGACGGTGGCCACGGCCTCATTCGAGGAGGCAAAGCTGACGGTGGCGGTGGCGGCAGCCGACGACGGGCTGACCGACACCGAAATATTGGCCACCTCGCCGATGGCCAGCTCCTCGGTGGAGAGGGCGGCGTCCATGTCCGACACCACGGTGGAGGGGTCGGGGACGACGGTGATCTCGTAATAAATGGTGACGCCGTCGGCGGTGGCCGACACCTGGGTGGTGCCCACCGACGCCGCGCCGATCAGCCCGTCCTGGCTGACCTGCACGATGCTGAGGTCGTCCGAGGCAAAGGTGACCTCCGGGTCGCTGGCGTCCTCGGGGAGCACGATGGGTTTCAGCTGCTGGGTGGTGCCCACCACCATCTGGGCGTCGTATTCACCGGGGTCGATGCTCTCGACGTCGATGTGGCGGAAAGGCCACTCGGGCAGCCGTATGGCGCCGGCAGGCAGGGCCGCGCCGGCGGTCAGGGCGGCCAGCAGCAGCGCTGCCGCCAGCCGTTTTGCAAATCGCTTCATGTTGTACCTCAAAGAAAGGTGATACGGAAATGGAGGGGCGCTCCGCTGGGCCAGAGGGCCAGGGAGGGTGTTTCGACTCCCCCTCCCTAGGCCCTCTGGACTCCCTACCCACCCGCAACGACCAGGGCGGAGCCCTGGACCCAAAAGCAGAAGGTCGCTCCGGGCGTCTGGCTGAAAAAGCTCTTTACTGCGCGTCAGATGTATTGCGCATCGCTTTTTCCGGGCAGTTCTCATTCGGCGCGTCCTGCGGACGAAACAGCCGAATGAGAACTGGCGCAGCGCTCTGATTTTTGCAAGCATCATCCTTGATGCGCCGCAAAAATCAGCTAAGCGCAAGAGGGTACATCCGCCCTGCGCTCCGATTGTGTATGCGCGCCCTTCGGGCGCGCCTGCCCAACGTTCCCAACGAAATCACGATTTTTCCATATACAACGAAAACAACGAAACGCCTTTTTTCCGGGCGTTTCGTTTTTTTCG
>OERS01000069.1_pt1 | contig 21825 bp, 15 predicted proteins | sample 1540071 | NCBI WGS metagenome assembly OERS01 (sample SAMEA3891878, study PRJEB23780) | metagenome | biome: terrestrial biome; feature: animal house; material: Caecal content | place: Italy | collected 2015-05-05 | reverse complement strand
AATCAATAATTCATTGTTAGAAAATTCAAGTGTTCGTGCAGCATACTTGCTTTGGTACCCCTTAATTGCAGCTTGCTCATATATAAGAGTTAGTAAGAAAGATCCCTTTGCAGCAGAATATATTATCCCTCAACTATTAATGCAATGGGTTAGATGTGAAATTGGTTCTCAACCAGGCATAGAAGATGAGTATAACCAACTGATTGGTATACGCTATTTTTCTTGTGCATCACAAAAAGCATCTGAAATGGGATTCAATTATGTTTTTCCAACAAGCGGAAAACAAAAATCTCCCGATTTGCCGTATTGTTCGGTTTTGGCAAAGTCGTTTTACTTAAGCAGTCCAGTATATGTTCACGAGTTTGAACATCTCTATGAATGTGAACAGTATCTTAGAAAAAAGGGAGATTTTGATTTTATCGGAAGTTGAAACAAGGGAGGTTCGACCGGATGGATGAGAAACGAAAAGAGGAAGAAACTCGTGAGCTTACTCCCGAAGAAATAGATGATATGATTTTTGAGGAACAGATTGCGAGTGGAGAGCATAACGAGAAAGTTCCCGAATACTACTTCTCCAATCCCGACCCGTATGCCAAGGTCGAGTCTCGCCCCGATGATGCACCAAAGCGTGACATCAAGTTTGATGAAAACGGTAACATCGTTGTAAAAAATCCGTCTGCCTTTTGGTTGCCCGAAGTGACAATCGTGGATGAAATCGGCGGCGCAGAATACACAGTTACAGGCAGCTACGAGGGCACGGAAACTCTTGATAAAAAGCTCAAACGCATTATGGAGCAGAACGCTGCCGATGATGAATCTGATATCACGGAGGATGGCGAATGAATAGCGACACCTCTCTTGATATAAACAACCATTCCAATCCTGTACAGACAGTTGCCCAACCAAAGGAGGATAACGAAATGTTAAGGGCAACCGACAAAATCACAGCACTTTATTGCAGATTGTCCGTAGAGGACACCAAGGATGAGAAGAAAAACGGCAAAGAGGATTTGTCAAATTCCATCCAAAATCAAAAGGCTATGTTGCTTCAATACGCACGAGATCACCGCTTTCCCCACCCGACATTTTTCATTGATGACGGCTACAGCGGTGTGACCTATGATCGTCCTGGTTTTCAGAAAATGCTTGATGAAATTGAAGCCGGTCATGTGGGTACAGTCATTACGAAAGACCTGTCAAGGCTTGGGCGAAACTCCGCTTTGACGGGACTGTATATCAACTACACTTTCCCTCAGAACGATGTCCGCTACATCGCCATCAACGACCACTTTGACAGCATCAACCCCAACAGCACCGACAGTGACATTGCCGGTATCAAAAACTGGTTCAACGAATTTTTCGCCAAAGATACAAGCCGAAAGATTCGTGCGGTGCAAAAAGCAAAGGGTGAGCGTGGTGAAAGATTGACCGTCCATGTGCCATATGGCTACATGAAAAATCCCGAAAATCCAAAGGAATGGATTATTGACGAGGAAGCTGCACAGGTGGTCAAGAAGATTTTCACGCTCTGCATGAATGGGCGTGGACCGAGCCAAATTGCAGACCAGCTTGAAAAGGACAAGATACTCACACCTACCGCATACAAAAACAAGCAAGGCGTGAAAACACCGCACACCGAGCCGGAGAACCCTTACCGCTGGCACGAAAGCACCATTGTCAATATTCTTGAACGAAAAGAGTACATTGGCGCAACGGTCAATTTCAAGACCTACACCAATTCCATTTGGGACAAAAAGCAGCGGGAAAATCCCGAAGAAAATCGAGTGATTTTCTACAACACCCATCCTGCCATTATCGAGCAGGAAGTCTTTGACAAGGTGCAGGAAATTCGTCAGCAGCGACACAGGCGAACGGCAACAGGCAAGAGCAGTCCGTTTTCGGGATTGGTGTTCTGTGCTGATTGCAAGCAGAAGCTCTACTATTCCACCACCAAATACTTTGAAAAGCGACAGGACTTTTTCACCTGTTCCACTCATCGAGCCAACAAGGACAAGTGCAGCGGACACTACATTCGTGCCGTAGTTCTGGAGGATTTGGTCTGGAATCACATGAAAGAGGTTATCTCGTATGTGACCCGATATGAAGCACATTTCAGGGTGGAAATGGAGCAAAAACTCCGTCTGCAAAGCGAGGAAACCATAAGGGTATATAAGAAGCGTCTGGCACAGGCAGAAAAGCGTATAGGGGAGCTTGACCGCCTGTTTATCAAAATCTACGAGGACAACGCCAAGGGCAATTTGAGCGATGAACGCTTTGCCATGATGAGCAAGACCTATGAGGACGAGCAGGCGCAGCTTAAAGTTGAAATCACAAATCTGCAAAAAGAAGTCGAAGTACAGAAAAGACAGATAGAAAACCTCGAACAGTTTATTCAGCGGGTACGCAGATACACCACACTCACAGAACTCACGCCATACGCCCTCAGAGAGCTCGTAAAGGCGGTTTATGTGGAGGCACCCGACAAGTCCAGCGGTAAGCGCAAGCAGAAGGTACATATCGAATATGACCTCGTTGGCTACATTCCCGTGGATGAACTGATAAAAGCGGAACAGGCATGACCGAAATCATGCCTGTTCCAAGAAATTCAAATATTACTGTTTTACGACCACCGAGCATTCGGTGCGGGGTTTGCGGTTTTACTTGCCCTCGGCGATGGCGGCCTGAGCGGCGGCCAGGCGGGCGATGGGTACCCGGAAGGGGGAGCAGGACACATAGTCCAGGCCAATCTTGTGGCAGAACATGACGGAGACGGGGTCGCCGCCGTGCTCGCCGCAGATGCCCAGGTGCAGGTCGGGCCGGGTGGACTTGCCCAGCTTGACGGCCATTTCCATGAGCCGGCCCACGCCAATCTGGTCCAGCTTGGCGAAGGGATCGTTCTCGTAAATCTTGGAGTCGTAGTAGGCATCCAGGAACTTGCCGGCGTCGTCACGGCTGAAGCCGAAGGTCATCTGGGTCAGGTCGTTGGTGCCGAAGCAGAAGACCTCCGCTTCCTTGGCAATCTCGTCGGCGGTGAGGCAGGCACGGGGAATCTCAATCATGGTGCCCACGTGGTAGTGCAGGTCAATGCCGGAGGCGGCGATTTCGGCGTCGGCGGTCTTGACCACCACGCTCTTCACATAAGCCAGCTCCTTGATGTCGCCCACCAGGGGAATCATGATTTCGGGAACCACCTTCCACTCGGGATGAGCCTTTTCCACATTCAGGGCAGCCCGGATGACGGCCTTGGTCTGCATGGCGGCGATTTCCGGGTAGGTAACAGCCAGACGGCAGCCACGGTGACCCATCATGGGGTTGGCCTCGTGGAGGGAGGCAATCACGTCCTTAATCTGCTGCACGGTCTTGCCCTGAGCGGCAGCCAGCGCCTCAATCTCGGAATCGGTGGTAGGTACAAACTCGTGGAGGGGGGGATCCAGGAACCGGATGGTCACAGGACGGCCTTCCATGGCGGTATACAGAGCCTCGAAGTCGGACTGCTGCATGGGCAGGATCTTGGCCAGGGCAGCCTCCCGCTCCTCAACGGTGTCGGAGCAAATCATCTCCCGGAAGGCGCCGATTCTGCCCTCCTCGAAGAACATATGCTCGGTACGGCACAGACCGATGCCCTCAGCACCCAGCTCCCGGGCCTTCTTGGCATCTCTGGGGGTGTCGGCGTTGGTGCGCACCTCCAGGCGGCGGTACTTGTCCGCCCAGGCCATAATCCGACCGAACTCGCCGGCAATCTCTGCATCCCGGGTGGGGATGATGCCGTCGTAAATGCAGCCGGTGGAGCCGTCGATGGACAGCTCGTCACCCTCGTGGTAGGTCTTGCCTGCCAGGGTGAAGGTCTTGTTCTCCTCGTCCATGGCGATGGCGGAGCAGCCGGACACGCAGCAGGTGCCCATGCCCCGGGCAACCACGGCGGCGTGGGAGGTCATGCCGCCCCGGACAGTCAGAATGCCCTGAGCAGCCTTCATGCCCTCGATATCCTCGGGAGAGGTTTCCAGACGAACCAGAACCACCTTCTCGCCCCGGGCAGCCCAGGCCTTGGCATCCTCAGCGGAGAACACAATCTTACCGGCAGCGGCGCCGGGGGAAGCGGCCAGAGCCTTGGCAACCGGCTGAGCGGCCTTCAAAGCGGCGGCGTCGAACTGGGGATGGAGCAGGGTGTCCAGAGTCCGGGGCTCAATCATAGCCACGGCCTTCTTCTCGTCAATCATGCCCTCGTCCACCAGGTCGCAGGCAATCTTCAAAGCGGCAGCGGCGGTACGCTTGCCGTTACGGGTCTGGAGCATGTAGAGCTTGCCGTTTTCCACGGTGAACTCCATGTCCTGCATATCCCGGTAGTGGTCCTCCAGGATGGCGCAGACCTTCTCAAACTGGGCAAAGGCCTCGGGGAACTTCTCAGCCATCTGGCTGATGGGCATGGGGGTCCGGACACCGGCCACCACGTCCTCGCCCTGGGCGTTGGTCAGGAATTCACCGAAGAGCTTCTTCTCGCCGGTGGCAGGGTTCCGGGTGAAAGCCACGCCGGTGCCGCAGTCGTCGCCCATGTTGCCGAAGGCCATGGACTGAACGTTGACGGCGGTGCCCCAGGAGTAGGGGATGTCGTTATCCCGGCGGTACACATTGGCCCGGGGGTTGTCCCAGGAGCGGAACACGGCCTTGATGGCGCCCATGAGCTGTTCCTTGGGATCGGAGGGGAAGTCCGTGCCCAGCTTGGACTTGTACTCGGCCTTGAACTGACCGGCCAGGGTCTTCAGGTCCTCGGCGGTGAGCTCCACGTCCAGGGTCACACCCTTTTCTTCCTTCATCTTGTCGATGAGGGCCTCAAAATACTTCTTGCCCACTTCCATAACCACGTCAGAATACATCTGGATGAAGCGGCGATAGCAGTCCCAGGCCCAGCGGGGGTTGCCGGACTTGGCAGCCAGCACATCCACCACATCTTCGTTGAGGCCCAGGTTCAGAATGGTATCCATCATGCCAGGCATGGAAGCCCGGGCGCCGGAGCGGACGGAAACCAGCAGGGGATTTTCCTTATCCCCGAACTTCTTGCCGGTAATGGCCTCCAGCTTCTCCACGTATTCCATGATTTCGGCCTGGATTTCCGGATTGATGGACCGGCCGTCCTCATAATACTGGGTGCAGGCCTCCGTAGAGATGGTAAAGCCCTGGGGGACAGGCAGACCGATGTTGGTCATTTCCGCAAGATTTGCGCCCTTTCCGCCCAGGAGCTCCCGCATACTGCCGTTGCCTTCCGTGAACAGGTAAACATACTTATGCGACATTCAAATACCCCTTTCAATTTTGTATAGCAGGCAATCCTCCGCCTGCGAATTTCCAAAATCCATGATATTTTGGGTTACTCTGACAGTATACCATACCCTTTGGGAATTGTAAACGGCAAATCGGCTTTTTGGGGAAATTTTTACACAATTTATCGTCTGATTTGTGAAATTCCCACAGTATGAAAAAACGGCAGCCGGAAAAGGGCCGGCTGCCGTTTTATCAGGCTTGTTTTCTTGCCTCAACCTGGTTGACGAAGAGATTTTCCGGATCGTGGGGACGGAAGCGGAGGACAATCAAGGCAGCGGCTCCCGCCACAAAGGTCAGGCCTGCCAGCACCTGGCTCACCCGGAAGGGGCCCCACCACAGGCTGTCGGTGCGCATCCCCTCAATAATCATCCGGCCGAAGCCGTACCAGGCCAGATAGCCCAGGGCGATCTGGCCGTCGTATTTCCGCTTTTTGGAGAGGAAGTGCAGCAGCACAAAGCCGGCGGCATTCCAAACAGACTCATACAGGAAGGTGGGGTGGTAATAGGTATACTCCCCGGTGGCGGGGTTCAGAAGCCCCATCCGCAGGAAGGAGTCGGTGACACCCCCGTGGGCCTCCCGGTTGAAGAAGTTTCCCCACCGGCCGATGGCCTGTCCGATGAGAAAGCCCAAAGACACCAGATCCAGCACCGGGGTGATTTTCAGGTGCCGCACCCGGCAGTACACCACAATGCCGACGGCGGCACCGATGACGCCGCCGTAAATGGCCAGGCCCCCTTCCCAGATGTAGAGGATGGACAAAGGATTGGCGGCATACCGCTGCCACTCAAACACGCAGTAGTAAAGCCGGGCGCAGACGATGGCAAAGGGAGTCACCCACAGCACCCCGTCCAGAATGTGGTCCTCCGTGAGGCCGAACTGGGATGCCCGGCGCATTCCGTAGATTGCCGCCAGCACCAGTCCGGTGGCGATAATCAGGCCGTACAGGTGGATGGAAAGGCCAAAAATCTCAAAGGTGCTGGGGGGATTGATTTCCAGCCCCAAGCCGGGAAAATAAATGCTCATACCCTACCTCCTATAGGTTCAATCAGGGAAAGGCAGCACCTTTCCTCCGTCACCGCTTCTGCCAGGAAGGGATACAGCTCCTCCTCCTGAATGGTTTCGTACAGCTCCGGGAACCGGAAATAGTCGTACCCGGAAAAATAGTAGGCGCACAGCCGGAAGCAGGTGGAGTCAAAGCTGTCCAGGCTGCGAATCCGCCGCCCCAGGGCGCTGCGCTTCATCCGGAGAAACGCCCCCGGCTCCAGTCCTTCCCGGCACAGCCGCCGGGCCTCCCGGAAAATGGCTTCCTGTACCGCCTCCGGGTCTTTGGAGTCTCCCGAGGCGGTGAGCATGGCCATGCCGGACACGGTTTCAAAGCCGCCGCCGAAGGAGGTGTCAATGAGCCCCTTCTGGTAAAGCTCCAGGTAGAGGGGGGAGGACTCACCAAACAGCGCCTCCGCCGCCAGATCCGCCACAATCTCCCGGCGGATGCCGGCCTCGCCCTTCCCGGGCCAGGGGCATTTGAAGCCCAGCTGGAACATGGGGCTGGCTACATCCATCTGGGTGGTCACCTGATGGGAGGGAGCCGCTTCCGGCTCCGGCCACACCTCCTGAGGGGTAACCGCCTCCCGGGAGAAGGGAACGGCTCCGGCAATCTCCGCCACCTCCTGAGGGTCTACGTCCCCGATGACGCAAAGCAGGAGATTCCCGGCGCTGTAAAAGGCCCGGTGGCATTGCGTAAGAACCTCCGGGGTAATCTCCCCGATGGAGCCCTCCGTTCCCAGAATGGGGTACTTTATGGGGTGATTTTCATACATGGCTGCCATGAGATTTTCAAAAATCCGGGTGTCCGGGCTGTCCAGATTCATGGCGATTTCCTGGCCGATAATCCCCTGCTCCTTGTCCACGCTTTCCTGGGTGAAGCAGGGAGCGGATACCATTTCCAGCAGCAGCCGAAGGTTCTGGGGGAAATGGGCGGTACAGGAGAAGTAATAGGCGGTCATGTCATAGGTGGTAAAGGCATTGACAGATGCCCCCAGAGCGGCAAACTCCTGGGAGATGTCCCGTCCGGGCAAATCAAAGAGCTTGTGCTCCAAGAAGTGAGCCACCCCCGCCGGGGTATGGATCACTTCTCCCTCCCGGGTAAAGTCCTGGTGGACGGAGCCGTAGCCGGTGACCAGGTAGCACAGCTTTTTCCGGAAGCCCGGCCGGGGCAGCACCACCACCGGCAGTCCGTTGGGAAGGGTGTCCCGGTACAGGGTTTCCCCCAGCCGGGGATAATGGGTTTTCTTCATTGGCCTTCCCCCTTCAAGAAATATACGGTGTGAAGCTGCAAAGTCCCGGCAGCCCGGGCAATGTCCTCCCGGGTGACCGCCAGGAGCTTTTCCATGTAGGTCTCCGGCTCCATGTTCAGCCCCCCGATGAGGGAGGAGGTATAGTAATTCTCCAGGCTTCCCGGGGAGTCGGGCACCTGCCGCAGCTGGCTGATGAGGGTCTGCCGGGCGGCGCTCAGCTCCTGCTCCGTAATGTCCCCCCGGCAGCAGGCCTCCAGCTGCCGCTCCACCTCCCGGCGGACGGTTTCCTCCCGGCTGGCATCGATGCCCGCCTTCACAGAGAGGATTCCCTTGCCTCCGTTGTAGGAGGAGCCGATGTCATAGCACAGTGACATCTGCTCCCGGATCACCGTAAACAGCTTGTTGCTCATGCTGCCGCCCAGAATGGTGCTGCACAGCTGCATGGCGGCGAACCGGTCATCCCGGAAGGTGATGGGGGTGGTGTAGCCCATGCACAGCCGGCTCTGGGTCACATCCATAGGCTCCACCTGGTTCTGGGGCTCACAGGCGTGGAAAGGTGTCTGGGAAGGCAGGGGCTGTACCTGCCGGGAAAGGCTGCAAATCAGGGGTTTCAGAAGTTCCGCCACCGTCTCCGGTGCCTGGGAGCCCACATAGAAAAGCTCCATGGGGCACTCCCGGAGGACTTTTTGGTAGTGTGCGTAAAGGCACTCCGGGGTGATGGCCTCCACATCCGCCCGCTCTCCCAGCCGGGGAATCCCCAGGGAGTCCTCCCGGCACATAAGCCGGGCAAACTGATGGGAGGCATAGAGCTGCTTGTCGTTGCGGATGGTATCGATGGCGGAGATCAGGTTGGTCTTTTCCCCTTCCACAAAGTCCCGGGAAAAGCCCTGCCCTTCCATCACCGGCTCCAAAAGCAGCTCCCGGAGAAAGTCCGCCATGGGGGCAAGAATCCGGTCCCCCTCCAAAGCGTAGGCGTCCTCAATGAAGCTGCAAATCAGCCCCGTGGTCTGGTAGTCCCCCAGCCGCCGGACAACGGCACCTACGGAGGCACCGTACAAGTCGTCCAGCCGGAGGGTAATGGCCCGCAAATCCGGGGATTTTTCCGTCCCCCGGAGGAGCACCGCCGGGAAAAGGGCATTCAGCGCCGCCTCCTCCCGGGTCATGGGGCGCAGCAGCTGCAGGCTGAGGCACCCCTGCTTGAATCGGGACTGGCGGATACACCGCAGGGTAATCCCCTGTCCCAAAGAGATGGTAGTCAACATAATGATTCTCCTCAAAGCCCCCCTTGCTAAAGGGGGGTGGTTTTGCCTCTGGCAAAACCGGGGGGATTCCCCAGGCTCTGCCTGGGGACTTCTTCCCTATTCCCTCTTCACTATTCACTCCAAACCCCTTCTTCTTTCCACATGGGTTTGTAGTTATAGGAAGTGCCTGCTGTGCAATCCCTCAGTCACGGCTTCGCCGTGCCAGCTCCCTTTGACAAGGGAGCCGCGGGCGGTGCCCGCAGACAATTTCCCACGGAAATCTTCAGCAAATCGTTACTTCCTTGACCCGCCCGGTATCGGCGGCTCAGGAAAAGTTAAAGGAGTTCCTTTGATGGTTCATAAAGGGAAGGCAGCTGGGATTCAAAGTTTACCCCGTAGGGGGTGGGTTCCCGGGTGGCGGCGATGCATTTTTCCACAAAGCCTGCCGCCTTTTCTGCGGCGGCCATGAGGGTCGCCCCCTGAACCAAAGCCCCGGTGAATACGGCGGCGAACAAATCTCCTGTGCCGTGGAACTGCCGGGGGATGCAGCTTACCTCATAAGTCTTCATCCCCTGACCCGGCTCTGCCGCCACGAAACCGATGGTGCCGTTTTTCCCCGTCACCCCGGTAATCACCACCCCTTTTGCCCCGAAAGCCAGCATTTTCTCCCCCAGGGCGTGAAGATACGCCTCCTTGGGGTTGGCTTCATAGGGCATTCCGGTGAGGATTGCCGCCTCCGTCACATTGGGCAGGAGGTAATCCCCCAGGCGGCACAGTCGCTTCATGGCCTCCGGGTGCTCCGGGGTCAGGCCGCTGTAGAGCCGGCCTCCGTCCCCCATGGCGGGGTCAATAATGACGGTTTTCCCAAAGTCCCGGATGACCCCTTCCACCGCCTCTGCCTGGGCAACATCTGCCAGGTATCCTACCTGCACAGCGTCAAAGGTGACCCCCTGGCTTTTCCAGTGGGCGGCGATGGGGGCAATATCCCCGGTTAAGGGATGGCGGTGGGGGTTGGGGAAGCCTGTGTGGGTGGACAGCACCCCGGTGGGCAGCACGCTGCACCGGCAGCCCATGGCGGAGAGCACCGGCAGGGCCACTGTCAGGGAGCAGCACCCCACGCAGGACAAATCCTGAACGGTCAGAACCTTTTTCATTACTCCTGGTTCCGCTTCTTCATCAGCTGGCGCATCCGCAGGCTGTGATCCAGCTCACGCTTCCGAATCCGCAGGCTCTTGGGGGTGCACTCCAGCAGCTCATCGTCCGCCAAAAACTCCAGGCACTGCTCCAGAGAGAACACCCGGGGGGTGGTGAGGCGCAGCGCCTCGTCGGAGCCGGAGGCACGCATGTTGGTCAGCTGCTTCTTCTTGCAGACGTTGACGGTCATATCCTCGTTCCGGCTGCAAATGCCCACCACCATGCCGGCGTACACCGGGGTACCGGGGCCGATGAACAGGGTGCCCCGCTCCTGGGCGTTGAACAGGCCGTAGGAGCTGGCTTCGCCGGTTTCAAAGGAGATGAGGGAGCCGGTGAGCCGCCGCTCAATCTCACCCTTCATGGGGGCGTAAGTCTCCAGGACGGAGGACATGATGCCCTCGCCCCGGGTATCGGTCAAAAATTCGTTCCGGTAGCCGAACAGGCCCCGGGAGGGCACCAGGAATTCCAGGCGGTACCGGCTGCCCATGGGGGTCATGGACAAAAGGTCTCCTTTTCTTCTGCCCATTTTCTCGATAACGGAGCCCATGCACTCCTCCGGCACGTCCGCCACCATCCGCTCGATGGGCTCGCAGAGCTTGCCGTCAATCTCCTGGGTCAGTACCCGGGGAGTGGACACGGAGAACTCAAAGCCCTCCCGGCGCATGGTTTCCATGAGGATACTCAGGTGCATCTCACCCCGGCCTGCCACGTTGAAGGCATCGGTGCCCTGCTCCGTCACGTGGAGGGACACGTCCTTCAGAAGCTCCTTCTCCAGTCGGTCCCGCAGGTTCCGGGAGGTGACGAACTTGCCCTCCTTGCCGGCGAAGGGAGAGTCGTTGACGGCGAAGGTCATTTCGATGGTGGGGGGGCTGATTTTCACAAAGGGCAGGGGCTCCAGGGTGTCGGGCGCACAGAGGGTACGGCCGATGGTAATGTCCGCCATACCGGAAAGGGCCACGATTTCACCGGCAGAGGCCTCCTGCACCGGCGCCTTGGACAGGCCGTCGTAGGTGTAGAGGGCTACCACCTTGCCCTTCTGGTGAATGTCCGGGTCGTGGTAGTCGCAGATGGTCACTTCCTGGTTGACCTTGATGGTGCCCCGCTCAATCCGGCCCACGGCGATTCTTCCTACATACTCGTTGTAGTCGATGGAGGACACCAGCAGCTGCAGCGGGGCAGCCGGGTCGCCGGTGGGGGCGGGGATATAGTTGATAATGGTCTCAAACAAGGGAACTAAGTCCTTGCCCTCCTGGTCGGGGCCGTAGGAGGCGGTGCCCTGCCGTCCGGAACAGAACACGGTGGGGGAGTTGAACTGCTCGTCGGTGGCGTCCAGGTCCAGCAGCAGCTCCAGCACCTCGTCCATCACCTCGTGAACCCGGGCGTCGGGCTTATCAATCTTGTTGACGGCCACAATTACCTTGTGACCCAGCTCCAGGGCCTTTTGCAGCACAAAACGGGTCTGGGGCATGGGGCCTTCGGCGGCGTCCACCAGCAAAATAACGCCGTTGACCATCTTCAGAATCCGCTCCACCTCGCCGCCAAAGTCGGCGTGGCCCGGAGTGTCCACGATGTTGATTTTGTAGTCTTTGTACCACACGGCGGTGTTCTTGGCCAGGATGGTGATGCCACGCTCCCGTTCCAGATCTCCCGAGTCCATGACCCGCTCCACGGTGGCCTGGTTCTCCCGGTAAATACCGCCCTGCTTCAGCATTTCGTCCACCAGGGTGGTCTTGCCGTGGTCTACGTGGGCGATAATGGCGATGTTGCGAATTTTCTCTTGGGTTGCCATATTCGGATGCTCCTTAAATAATTAAAATATCGTTTCCTAACTGAGAAATATACCATAAAAATCAGGGAATTGCAAGATTTTCCCGGCATTTTCCCATAGAAAGTACCGGGGAATCTGCCGGAGGTTTTTGGCAGATTGCGAAAAAAGCCTCTGCTTTGCCCCCGGGACTCCCAGCCCGGGAAAAAAGTGAAAAATCTCGATTGACCCTAAGGAAAACCTGTGGTATATTTATGAGTACAAAATATCCTGGGCTTCTGTACCCATGCCCCGGTGGAAGAAGGTTGTGTCATCTATATGGCCCGAAAGGTTCTTACCTATGTGGTGATTGTGGTGGTCGCCATGCTGTGCGCCCTGAACTACCACCTGTTTGTGTTCCCCAACCAGTTTGCCCCATCAGGCCTGAACGGTATTTGCACCATGATCCAGTACCTCACCCACATCAGCGTGGGCTATATGAGCCTTGTGATCAATATTCCTCTGGCAATTCTCGTCTACTTCTTTGTGAGCAAGCCTCTGGCTGTGCGAAGCATGGTGTATGTGGCGGTGTTCTCCCTGGGGCTGGTGGTACTGGACTATGTGGACCTGAGCAGCATCGCCTACGCAACAGACAACGGCACCAGCACCATTTTAGGGCCGGTGGTGGCAGGCATTATCTACGGCACCTGCTACTCTTTGATGATGCGCATCGGCACCTTCTCCGGTGGTACGGATTTCGTGGCAGTGCTGTACCACAAGAAGCACCCGGAAACCAACCTGTTCTGGATGATTTTCGCCCTCAATTCCTTTGTGGCGGGAATCTCTTTCTTTGTATACGGCTATCAGATGGAGCCGGTGATTCTGTGTATTCTCTACAGCTTCACCTCCAGCATGATTACGGACAGGATGTCCAAAAGCGGCCGCAGCGCCCTGCGCTATGAGATTGTCACCCAGTACCCGGAGGAAATCAGCCGGGAGATTATCCAGAAGCTTCATCACAGTGCCACATTGCTTCCCGGCATCGGCATGTATAAGGAAAAGCCCATCAGCGTACTGGTTTGCATTGTCAACAAGACCCAGGCCGCCAGCATTACCGCCATTCTTCGGAATTACCCCCACACCTTTGCCAATGTGAGCCGGGTAAGCCAGGTAATGGGCAACTTCAAGCGGATGGATGCCAACAACCATCTGGAGAAAAATATTCTGGACAATATTGACCAGGATTGATTATTTCTATTTTAACCATGACACAGGAGGAGAAAACCCATGGCTTACTACTATCCGGAACCCAGTCACACCTTCAGCGAATATCTGCTGATTCCCGGCTACACCTCTGAGGACTGCATTCCTGCCAATGTCAGCCTCAAGACCCCCCTTACCAAGTTCCGCAAGGGCTTGGAGGAGCCGGCCATCAGCCTGAATATTCCTCTGACCTCTGCCATCATGCAGTCCGTGTCCAACGACACCCTGGCCATTGCTCTGGCAAAGGAAGGCGGCCTCAGCTTCATCTACGGCTCTCAGTCCATTGAAGCCCAGGCTCAGATGGTGGCAAAGGTGAAGGGGTACAAGGCGGGCTTTGTGGTTTCCGCCTCCAACCTGACCCCGGAGAACACCCTGGACGATGTGCTGGCTCTGAAGGCCGCCAACGGCTTCTCCACCGTGGCCATCACCGACGACGGCACCGCCACCGGAAAGCTCCTGGGTATTGTCACCGGACGGGACTACCGGGTCTCCCGGATGGAGGGCACCGAGAAGGTCAAGACCTTCATGACCCCCCGGGAAAAGCTCATCACCGCCCCCGGCAACACCACCCTGAAGGCCGCCAACGACATTATCTGGGAGCACAAGCTCAACGCCCTGCCGGTGGTGGACGACGATGACCACCTGATGTACTTCGTATTCCGGAAGGACTACTCCTCCCACAAGGCCAACCCCCTGGAGCTGCTGGACGACAAGAAGCGCTACCTGGTGGGTGCCGGTATCAACACCCGGGACTATGAGACCCGGATTCCCGCCCTGCTGGCTGCCGGTGCAGACGTGCTGTGCATCGACTCCTCCGAAGGCTACAGCTGCTGGCAGTCCAAGACCATTGAATGGGTACGCAAGACCTACGGCGACACCGTGAAGATCGGTGCCGGCAACGTGGTGGACCGGGACGGCTTCCTGTTCCTGGCCAGAGCCGGCGCTGACTTCGTGAAGGTGGGTATCGGCGGCGGCTCCATCTGCATCACCCGGGAGACCAAGGGCATCGGCAGAGGCCAGGCTACCGCCCTGATTGAAGTTGCCGCAGCCCGGGACGAGTACTTCCGGGAGACCGGCATCTATGTGCCTATCTGCTCCGACGGCGGCATTGTCCACGACTACCACATGACCCTGGCTCTGGCCATGGGCGCAGACTTCCTCATGCTGGGCCGGTACTTCGCCCGGTTCGACGAGAGCCCCACCAACAAGGTGATGGTCAACGGCGCCTACATGAAGGAGTACTGGGGCGAGGGCTCCAACCGTGCCCGGAATTGGCAGCGTTACGACCTGGGCGGCGCCTCCAAGCTGAGCTTTGAGGAGGGCGTGGACTCCTACGTGACCTACGCCGGCAGCCTCCACGACAATGTGGAAGGCAGCCTCTACAAGGTCAAGTCCACCATGTGCAACTGCGGCGTCACCAACCTCCAGGATCTCCAGGCCAAGGCCAAGCTGACCCTGGTATCCTCCGTCTCCATCGTAGAAGGCGGCTACCACGACGTCACCCTCCGCTCCAACTCCCCCACCAAGTAAAAAAGATTGCCTCCCCGGTTGGGGAGGCAATCTTTTTTGTGAAATTCTTTTTGGGGAAAAAGCGTGAAATTCTTTGCTTCGCAAAGAGTGAAATCAAAGGCTTCGCCTTTGGTGAAATGGAAAGCCTCCGGCTTTCCGTGAAATAAAATCCACCCACTGCCCCGGCAATTTTGCCCACCTGAGGGAGAATTGGTGCTGCCGGTTATTTTCGTTTTACAACGGAATACTTTGTTCGTCGGAAAAATACCTCCATAGAGTTGACCTCCATTTCGTTGCATAGCGAAAACCACAAGGCAAGATTATGTTTTTGCGTTCACCAGCATCTCAAAGTTGTATTTACGCAACACGTAATGGTAATGCGTACATCGTTTTTCTCGTGCCGAACTGCACTGTTTTACATAAAAAACATACTTCGATATTCGTTAAGGAAACTCTGATTAAATCGGCAAGAGCTGACAGCGAGAGATTTTTTCTCAGACAAAAGAATGGAAAACAGGGGAATACTTCTTGTATTTCCTGTTTTCCATTCTGCATGGATGGGGAAAAAGATCCGCTGTTCAGCCGCAGACGATTTATTCAGAGGTTCCTTAAGATTATGCAGCCTATTTCCTACTGTATAGATATATTCCGGATAGAATCAGTAACACAGAGGCCGTCACCAAACATAATCCACCAGCAAAGTAATACATCATAAAAAACTGTATCAGGGTGCAGGAAATGGGAAAATAGGCCAATACGGAAAGATTTTGTGGTGCTATATTCCACAATTCCTCAGGAAAAATTCTATAAAAATCCCAGAATTCTTTTCCGTACATTACAGCCCAGAGAAGAAGCGTGATAGAAACTGAGGCCAACACCTTTGCACGTAAAACCCCTTTTTGACCACCTTTTGCAGAGCGGAGTAAGGATATCATTTTAGATTTACGTTCATATGCACTATTCGCACCCAAAAGCAATAATAATGCCCCCAAAATCAGAAAAAGAGATTTCAGTCGTACAATTTTAGCCGGTTCCCCATAAACACTTTGGTATGGTGTTTCATCCAGCAAAACGGGGGTAAAACCCTGCATTTCGCTTTGTTCTTTCAGCGTTTCTGCTCGATTTTCAACTTCTCCTAAGGCTGCAAGTTTCACCTGTGCGATATTCCCTTCAAAACTGATTGACATATATTCACCGCGGGAGATTTCACCGTTAGCATATGCTTCCTTCCCCTGTTCCGCTGTCTCAATAATTCTTTTCTGTTCCTCCTGCAAGCGATCCATTTCCGAAAAGGTTTTGCTCGTGATTTCTCCTTGCAATTGAACAAGATACTGCCGTTCATAGGCCTCCTGTTCACTTCCGGCCTGCAGGGGGACGTTATGTGCCATTCCCAATGCAACATAGACAAACAGAAGTAAGATAATGATTCCTCTTTGAGAAAACAAGATTTTATATACTTCCCGGCCCCATAGAGGAAGACATTTCAGGCATTGATCTAAACAGCTTCCTATCCGGCGTGCAAATTTTTCTGCCCATGGCTTTCCCTGTGCCGGACGACGAAAACACTGCTGTACGATACACCCGCTGCTCATTAGCAAGATTAAGGGAAGAGCAGCCAATTCTGATACCCGACGGATTCCTACGGGAAATCCCAGAATATCCACATTGAGATAATGTGTATAGAGGGGAGCTATATAAAAATATGTGCAGAGATTAAAGTATTTCAAAATGTTGTAGGCGCTTTGTTCCGGGAGAAAGCGATAAAGCCCATACTCCACCAACAGAAAGGCAATACCAATAATCACGCCGTAGCGTGCATCGGAAAGCGCTCCCAGCAAAAGCCAAAGTATAAGCCCCAGCAGGAAAGCAGCTCCAATTCGGAAAACGGTATATTGGATTAAAAAACCGCCAGTGGATATTGGAACAGGGTACTCCTGTAAGATAGGGATAGACTGGACACTGATATGTAAATTTCCAATACCACCGTAAAGAATTGTCCCAAGAACAGCATTGCTTCCGTAAAGCAAAAGTGTTCCCATAGCAGAAAGGAGCAAAAGTATTCCCAAGCGATGCAACGCCAAGGTGCTTCGGCCCCTCCGCAGACTGTAGATGAGTTCCCAAAGCCCTCGTTGTCGATCTGCCAAAAAGCACAGTACTGCCGCCATCAGCAGAAGCATCAGAAACAGATCGCTGCCGCTGTAGAGAAGAATACCTTCTATTGCTGCTGTATTCTCTATAGATAGATCCACATTCTCTAAACACTGAAACTCATCTGCTGTTTTCAGTATGTTTCGTAAAGAAAAGCTGTTTTCATCTCTAAAAATGGAGAATGTCAGCATATAATCCTTGTTCTTTTCAATTGCACGCAAATATTCCGGAAAGTTCTTCAGTGCTTCCGAGCGCAAAAACAGGGTGTGAACAGCCACATATTCCCGATAAACATCTTCTTGGGTGATTGCACCCTCGATTATATTCTCTGCCGCTTCAGGTTGTTGTTTCGTAAAGTCCTCCCATTGCGCCTTGCCAAAATCACTCTCTCCTTGTCTCGTATAGAGAGCACAACCATCCCATAGCCCGGATAGTCGCTCCATTCTCTCTGATAGCGTGGAACAGATTTCTTGCAGCGGCAAACTTTTCAACTCATGAAGAACAGTAAGATATTCCTTGTTAAGCTCATTTAAGGGGATTTGTGGAAGCTCCTCTGGCTGAAAAATCCCTTCCGCTGTCACTACCACACTATGTGAGAGCTGAGACTCTGGGGCGGTTAAATCAAGCCCCAGACTGCGGTCAAACTGAGCTTTGACAAAGCAAATCCCATTCAGCAGGATAATACAAAGCACCAGGCAAATAAAACGACCTGAAAAAATCGTTCGTTTCCATTCCATCATTGGGCTTCCTCCAGGTAGTAGAGGTACACATCCTCCAATGTAAGCCGATCTGCCAGGGTTTTGCTTTCCGGCGGCAGATTGTCACCTACCAGCCGTGCTACCGTCTGCCCCTGCCGTCTGGACACATTGCCCACCTTATAACGATTTTCCAGTTCGGGTAGCTGCCCCGGGTCACAGGGCAACTCCCGTACCTTATCCGCAACACTCATCAACAGCTCTTCCGTACTCCCCATCCGAACAAGCTCTCCATTTTTCATAAGCAGGATTTTATCAGAAATAAACTCAATGTCGCTCACGATATGAGTGGCGAGCAAAACAATTCGTCCTTGAGAAAATTCTGAAATCAGATTTCGAATCCGGATACGTTCTTTGGGATCCAGTCCCGCTGTTGGTTCGTCTAAGAGCACTACTTTGGGATCTCCCAAAAGAGCCTGAATCAGCAGCACACGCTGCTTCATACCGCCGGAGAGACTTGCCATCTGTTTATGACAAACATCGGAGAGATTGGTCTTTTGCAGAAGAAATCTGATTTCCCGGTCTGCCTGTTTTGGGGGAATTCCTTTCAACTGGGAAAGATAACGAAGGAAAAAGTCTACGGTCATACGATCGTAATAGCCTTGTTGTTGAGGCATGAATCCTAAGACTTTCCGAAATTTTCTCCCAAGAGATAGAATCTCTTGGTCGTTCCAAAGAATTTCCCCGGTTGAACGTTTCAGATTGTCACTAATCAGATTCATCATGGTACTTTTTCCCGCACCGTTTGCACCTAAAATTCCATAAATCCCCGGTGTAAAAGTGACATTTAACTGATTTAAGGCGGTAAAGCTTCCGTATTGTTTTGTTAGATTCCTCAGTTTTAACTCCATTATCCAATCTCTCCATACTGAGTTTCCGGTTCCTGATAATCAGAACCAGAGTTGGGCCAGTGGATAATTTCCTTCAGGCTTCCATTTTGGAGATCCAACTGATAGAGATTATTCTGTGCGCTCATTTCCTGTCCCCGGCTACCAAGCAGATAGAGTTTACCATTATCAGCAAATACCAACTCGATGCAATAGGTATTGGGGTGAAGGTTGAAGATTTCTGAGAGATCCAGTTTTTGCAGCAGCTTACCGCTGTAATCATAGACGGAAACGGTGTTGCTCTCTTTTGGATTGTTTAGGACAAAAATGAAATCTTTGCTGAAAAGTCCTGTTCCGCCACTTCCTGCATCCGTATCTTTTATCAGCGGTGTGGTGCACTGAAGGAGCTTCGCTGCTCCACTGCTGTCATCGTTGTCAGAACCGTTTAATTCGACTTTCCACACTTGACCGCCAGAGGTATAGTAATAAAGTACGCCACTATTTATATACCACTGGGCATTGCCATCAAGAATAATCTCCTCTGCACCTAACTCCAATAAAATCTTGGAGTTCCAAAGTTTTTCTGCATCGGTATCATTTAGACGGTAGAGCGTGTCTACATATCCCTCCGTGGTAAGTGTTCGATGCATGGCATAAACCGTATCCTCATCTGCCCAGAATTTCCAATGGCTCTCCTGGACTCCCTCCCGTGATTCCTGCATCAGCACTTTAGCTTCTGATACATCCTGTCCAAGTTTTGCAGTACAAATCCGGTCTCCGTCCTTAAAATAGACCATACCGTTATATAAAATCGGACTGGCAGTGGACATGAATGTAATGGTGGCGTTATCAGATTTTAATGGCGTCTCCAGTTCCTGTATCTGTTTTCTCCCTGTACCGTCAGGATTCATGGAAAAAAGTCTCAGGCCCTGGCCAAACCCATCGCCGTTTGCAAAATAGAGTGTATCTTCGTAAATTGTCAACATCGAACTATTAATCCACGCATTACAATTATCGTCTTTATGCTGACAGTTTGGCTTACTGCAAACCGGAATCATGCGTCCGCTTTCTGGCTCCAGATAATACAGTAATCCTTCGTTTTCAAGATAATATCCCCCACTGCCTTTGCACATTTTATTAAGCCGGAATACATCCGACGCATTCATGGTTTTCTGAAATCCCAACTTCTCATCTTCTGCCAACGAAGTGCCTCCGCCGGGATTTTGAAGACCGTTCTCGGAATCAGAAGGAATTTGTGGCAACGTGTTTTCTTGCGTGGAGCTGCTTTCGCCGGCATACATTGGGTTGCGGAGCCTGCACCCGGAAATAAGCAGCATGATTGACAACAACATTGCAGACGTTTTAAGCAATTTCCTTTTCATAGTTTCCTCCATAGAAAAAAGATTCAGATGCCGAGTAATCTCTCAGCATCTGAATCTTATCGGAGGAATCTCAAGATTTTCTCAATCGCAGAAAATTTCTACGGTGATTTTTGCACCGCCTTGACTGTTATTTTCAATGGAAAGAGTACCTCCGTGTTTTTGACACAGAAGATCGCAAATATAAAGTCCAAGCCCAAAATGAGTGGACTTCTCACTGTTATCTCCCCGATAGTAAGGTCGCACTGCTGCTTTTAAATCGTTGGGGGAAAATCCCGGACCATCATCCAGAAATATCAGTGTGAGAATATCCCTCTTTCGCAATACTGTAACCTGTAACATATCCTTTGTATATCGTGAAGCATTGGAACATAGGTTTTCGCAAATTTGGGACAATACTTGGCTGTCAATATTGAGAGGTTCTTCTGAAAGCTCACTTATTATTTCCGCCTTCTCCGGTGCAAATAGACCAAATACAATATCAGAGAGTATCTGAATAAAATCAGACGGGGGCAACGGTTCCGGGTGGATTTCATAGTCCTCCAGCTTTTGAATGGAGTTCATTGTTTTTACATAGTCGTGGATTCTGGTTACTTGTCGAGAGATGGTCCGGACAGATTCAAACAGTTCTGTTCTTGAACATCTTTCATCAGGAAGATCCTCCAACAGCATATCGGTATGCCCTTGCAAGATTGTAAGAGGCGTTTTGAGGTCGTGGGAAAAAGCCGCATTCAAACGTTTTCGTTCTTCCGATGCCCTCCAAAGCGCCGTTTCATTTTTTACCAATTCTTTCCGCATTTCTTCAAAGGAACGACAGAGCCGCCCAAATTCATCCTGACCACAGTCTGCAACCTCAAATCCTAAATCATGTCTGGCGATTTTTTCGGTAGCCTCGGTCAATACCCGAAACGGCGTTCGGATTTTCCAAAAGTAGAATATAGTCGCCGCTAGTAACAAAAATACTGTATACCAACAAATTGCGGCCATTTCTTCTGTATACTCATAAAAACTGTATTTCTGCTGATCCTCTTCGCTGAATGCCGAAGGAGGAAGCTGTATAAGTTGATATTTCTCACTATCCTCTCCAGGCACTGCCTCAACCAAGCCTTCGGAATCGTTCGCAGGTTTCAAAGCATCCAGATCGATTTCTATATATTTTTCCTGAATCATTGCCTGCCCTGACTGCGCAAATCTCATGGTAAGATTGGTACACAGTAGTGCCAGCAAAATAGCCGTGATACTGCAAAACATAAAGGCCACAGGAATCGGGATTTTCTTCCAACATAATTTTATTTTATCCATCTATAGCCCACCCCCCAGACGGTTTCAATCGGGTTTATGCATCCCGCTTTTCCGAATCTTTGCCGGATTTTCCGAATGTGCTCCATAATGACATTATCGTCACCACAAGCCTCTAATCCCCATATGGTTTCGTAGATATAGCTGCGGCTGAATACCTGTCCGGAATTAAGGGAAAGCATTCTGATAATTTCAAATTCTTTACGGAGAAAGTGCATGGATTCTCCGCAAACAAGAACCTCTTGTGCGGAATAGTCCACTGTAATATCCCCAAACACTTTTCTTTGGACTTGTTTCTCCCGATGTTCCCGCCGCAGATGTGCATCGATTCGTACTTTCAGCTCGGCCAGGGAAAAGGGCTTTGTGATATAGTCATCGCCTCCAGCAGTAAACCCCTCGATTTTATCTGCCTCCTGATCTTTGGCTGTAAGAAACAAAATCGGACATCCAATTTTATCACGAACCTCCTTACAGACAGAAATTCCATCCATCCCAGGCATATTGATGTCCAAGAGGATTATGTCGGGGTGAGCCTTTATTGATGCAACCGCCTCTTCTCCGGTGAATGCGGGGATAATTTCATATCCGCTGCGACTCAAAAAACGACTGAGCATTTGCACCATCTCGGGTTCATCATCCACAATTAGAATTCTGTAAGCCATTATTTTCACCTCAGTTTAACAGCATACTTCTGAAATATCAAATTTTCCTCAATAAAAATACATTCTGTCTGTTAGATAATATATCATAAACAGTCTATCAGACAGAATGCACTCGATTTAAAATTTTACATGAACCCTGTTGCTTCGCAAAGAGTGAAATCAAAGGCTTCGCCTTTGGTGAAATGGAAAGCCTC
>OERS01000066.1_pt1 | contig 22103 bp, 20 predicted proteins | sample 1540071 | NCBI WGS metagenome assembly OERS01 (sample SAMEA3891878, study PRJEB23780) | metagenome | biome: terrestrial biome; feature: animal house; material: Caecal content | place: Italy | collected 2015-05-05 | reverse complement strand
GCTGTTGAGGCAGCAAACCACCTGGCAGCCTTGGCTGAGAACGAAAAAGACCTGGAGACCTGGACAACCATTTTAACAGGCGCTTACGGAAAGTTCGGGGCATCTCTTCCAACGGAAGGATTGGCTGAGGCCGCAAACGAGACGGTAAGAACCGGACAGCTCACCGGCGGCCTGACGGACGCCATAAACTGGGCAGCGGATGCCAGTGAGACATTCGGCGTAAAGATGAAAGAGAACATCGAATTTACCGAACTTTCGCAGGAAGAGCTGGAGAAGCTGACCGATGCCCAGAAGAAGGAGTACGAGGCCAGAAAGGCCCAGTATGAGGAAATCCAGGAGTACAACCAGAAGGTGGCGGAGGCCACCACAGCAGAGGAGAAATTCCAGATCGCACTGGATAACTGCACTACATCCCAGGAGCGGCAGAAGCTGATTACGGATACACTCAGCGATTTGTACCTGGAGGCCGGAGAAAACTACCTGGAAGCCAATGAGGACCTGATAAAGGCCAACGAGACAAATGAGCGGATTACCAAGTCCCTGGCAGAAATGGGGGAGGCGGTGGAACCGGCAGTGACGGACTTTAAGGAACTGGGGGCGGAGATTCTGGAGAGCATGGAAGAGCCGATTAAAAGCGCCTCTCAGTGGCTCCGGAACACTTTTATCCCGGGCTTGAGAGATTTCGGGAATTGGGTGCGCACAAACGGGCCTGCCATTGGCGGCACGGTGGCGGGTGTAACTACTGCGGTGGTGGGATTCACGGCGGCAGTTTCTGCTGCAACAATCGCCACAAAGGCCCAGGAAACTGCCCAAAAAGCGCTTGATCTTGTGATGAAAGCAAACCCTTTGGCTCTTGTGATTACAGGAATGGCGGCTCTGACAGTAGGCATTGTTGCCTATGCTGCGGCCGCAAAAGACAGCTACGAACCAACCCAGCACCTGACGGATGCGGAGCTGGAACTGCTGGATGCGGCAAACCAGGCTGCGGAAGCATTTGAAACCCAGCAGGCCGCAACAGAAAAAACGATGTCCGGCATAGATGCACAAATGAGCCATGTGTCAGACCTGGCGGCGGAGCTGCAAGGACTGGCGGATGCCTCCGGCAATGTTCAGGAGAAAGACCAGGCCAGAGTGGACTTTATTTTGGGCCAGCTGAACGAAGCACTGGGAACGGAATACAAGATGGTGGATGGCGTAATACAGCGGTATGATGAGCTTACCACATCCATTGAGGAGGTAATAAAGCAGAAGACGGCAAATGCCCTGCTGGAAGCCGGAAATGCTGATTATGTAAAGGCTCTGCAGGAAGAAGCTGGCGCCATGGAAGCGGTAGAGCTTGCCCAAAAGGACTACGATGCCCAGCTTGCGCTTACGAATCAGAAATACGAGGAATATGTTGCAAAGCAGGTAGAACTGGCTGATGATCTGGAACAGGCCCGGAAGGAAGGCAATGATCGGGAGATGATTCGCATCCAAGGAACGATCGGCGCATACGGGATGGCGTGGGAAGAAGAGAAGAAAATACTGGAGGGAAAGAAGGCGGCGCTGGAGGAAGCAGAGGGGAATTACCAAAACTACCGGGATACGATCCTGAATTTTGAAGATGCACAGGTGGCAGCCTTGGAAGGCAGCTACCAAGAGGCACAGGACATCCTGCTGGGGAAGAAAAACGCCTATGCAGATTATTCCGCAGCCATTGACCGTGAGACTGCCAAAGTGCTAAAGACTTTGGGAGACGAGGCGGAAGACGCCAGACTGAAAGCCGAAGAATTCAGGAAGAATTGGGAAGACGGCGTTGATGGTTACACGGAAGAGATGGTCGTAGAAGCCGAAAATGCCTATAAGGAGGCCATGGGTAAATTCCAAAATGCTTACGATGACGCCTATGGAATCGGCGGAGATGCAGGGCAGGGCTTGATTGATGGCCTTTTGTCGAAGCAGCCATCTTTGGAAAATGCATCCACCTCTATGATAAAGAACGGCTTGTTGAAGCCGCAAAGAGTAGCGCTTGATTCTCATTCGCCGTCACGAAAAATGAAGGAGATTGGGCACGATGCTGGAGATGGCCTTATCATCGGCATTGACGAGAAAACTCCGGAAGTGGCTGAGGTAGCCAGAAATCAGTCGGAGGCTATGCTGGAAGCCTATGAAGAACCTTCCAGTTACACGGTCCTCCGTGATGTGGCGGTAAAGGATGCCAGCCGGCAGGCACAGACCTACCAGGTGGCGGCACAGGAATCCAACGGAATGTTGGAGAAAATCCTGGAGGCCATAAAGGCAGGGCAGGTTGTGGTGCTGGACGGGAACAAGCTGGTTGGAGGAACGGCCCAGAGAATGGACAAAGCTCTGGGGCTGGAACGGATCCTGGCAGAAAGGGGGGCCAAATGATTCAAAAGCGGAAAACAATCATTGGAACATATAACACCGCAGAAAATGGGTGGACCCTCTCTTATTGGTATTTAAGTCCGCCGGAAAAGAAAACCAATATGGTGGACAAGCCGGCAGGAGACGGTGTGTGGGACCTTTCTACGGTGCTTACGGATGGAATCCCCATATACCAAATGCGCAGCCTGTCCGTGACACTGGAGCGGTCTGACGGAACCCGGGAAAGCCGGGAAGAGGCAATCCGCAGCATAATCAATCAGCTGGATGGTTATACCCATAAAATCCTGGGACCGGACGATGCTGCACACTATCTGCAGGGCAGTGTAAGTGTGGAAAGGCTCTACAACGATATGGCCCATGCATCTGTTTCCATCACGGGAACGGTTGATCCTTGGCTTTGTGCTGTGGAAGAAACCGTGATACAGCTGACGCCAACGCAGTTGGAGCAGACGGAAAACCTGGTAAATTCCGGGCGCAGAGTTGTTGTGCCCGTTGTTGAGGTTACGGGTACAGGAACCGTGCATCTGACCTATGGTACAGCATCAAGGGCGGTGAGTGCGGGCACTTACCTGTGGCCGGATCTGCTCTTGCTGCCGGGAGAAAGCCAGCTGCAATACTATGCAGACGGCGATGCTGCGGTAAAAATTACATACCGGGAGGCGGTGCTCTGGTGATTCAAATAACAGCGGACGGAAAACTGGTGTACGATTCCAGATTGGAAGAATATACCTTGATGGCGTTGACAACAACTACCGCATTGAATAAAGGCGGTACGGCCGTGCTCACTATACCACCGGGGCATCCGGCTTACATGGATTTCATCGAGTACAAGACCTTCGTGGAGATATTCAGGGACAGCAGCCTTGTGTTCCGGGGCAGGGTTTTGTACCTGGAGGACAGTGCCTCAAATGAGCGGACAGTAACCTGTGAGGGAGAGCTGTGCTTCTTCCACGATGCGATTCATCGCCCGTATCTGTATCAGATGGCACCAGGGGAGATTTTCCAGGCGGTGCTGGAGGTATACAACCAGCAGGTGGCGGAGGCACAGAAGCAGTTCAAGCTGGGGCAGGTTACTGTCACGGATCCCAATGATTATATCCGGCTGGAAAGTGAAAATGCGGAATCCACACTGGATGTACTGAATAAGCTCCTGGAACGCTGCGGAGGGTATTTTGTGTTCTCCACGGATGAGGACGGGGGAAGAGTGATTTCCTGGCTGAGCGAGCTTACGGGCTACTCAAAACAGGAGATTACCCTGGAAAATATGCTGAACTTCTCAAGGGCAGGAATAAATACATCCATCGCCACGGCCGTGCTGCCGTACGGCGCAAAGGACGAAGAGACCGGGCAGAGATTGACCGTGAGCAGTGTCAACGAAGGACAGGATTTCATCGTGGACGAGGAGGCCAGGCAGCTGCGTGGCTTTATCTGCCGCACTGTGGTTTGGGATGATGTGACCCTTCCGGAGAATCTGCTGCTGAAGGCAAAACAATGGCTTGCGGAAAATAAAATGATTGTCACATCCATAAGCCTGACTGCCATGGATTTGTCTGTCATGGATAAGTCCGTGGACAGCTTCCGGGTTGGAGACAGCATACCGGTACGGATACCGGCTTATGGGTTGGATGATAGATTCCGCCTGACTGAAAAGACGGAGGACTGGTTGAATCCGTCCGGAAGTCAAATAACGCTGGGAAAGGAAGTGCAGAGCCTCACAGGTGCAGATGTAGCCGGGGACAATGCAGCCTCCAGTAAGCTCCAGCAGGTTGCGGAATCCATCAAGAAGGACTATGAAATTGGAATTTCCAATGCAGTGACGGAATCCAGAACAGAACTGGAATCCTTGATCAATCAAACCAGCGAGGAGATTAAGCTGGAAGTATCCAGAATTGAAAGCCAGCAGGAGGAACTGGAAGAAAAACAGACCATTTTAGAGCAAAACGCAGAAAGCATATCCATTTCCGTGAAGGAGATTCAGGAAAACGGAGTCTCCCGGGTGGAAACGGAGACCGGGTACACCTTCGACAATGATGGAATGCGGATTTCCAAATCCGGAGAGGCGATGGAGAATCTGCTGGACAACACAGGTATGTATGTGACCCGGTCCGGGGAGGAGATCCTAACCGCAAACAACCAGGGTGTGCAGGCGCTGAACCTGACCGCCAGGCAGTATCTGATTGTGGGGAAACATGCCAGGTTCGAGGACTACACAGATGGCAGAACCGCCTGCTTCTGGATTTAAGGAGGAATCATGGCTTTACAGACGAAAACATTCACAAAGGCAGGAGACAAGGGCTATGGCCTGAAACTTGTTCTGACGGAAAACAGCACAAGCGTTACGGCAAACACATCATCGGTTTCCTACTCCTTTTACATCACCCGGGGAGGCATGGGTTTCTTTGCAAGCCAGCCCTTCTCCTGGAACATCAAAATCGGCGGTCAGACCATTGCCATCAACAATTTCAAATTTCAGATATCCACATCAGACCCGGCCGAGCAGTTGATAAAAAGCGGTCAAGTCACGGTAGCACATGACGGCGACGGCTCCAAGACAATGAGTTTTGAAGTCTCTACGCCTGACGCCAGCTGGATATCCCCAACCTACGGCCCTACTGCTATGGAGATGACCGGGACGTGGAAACTGACAACCATTCCCCGGGCTTCCTCCATCTCTGCCATCAATGCAGACATCGGAAGTGACACCCTCATTACCATCTCCCGGGCCAGCTCGGCCTTTACCCATACGGTGACCTATAAATTCGGGGATTTGACCGGAACCATTGCCGCAAAAACGGCAGTCACATCTATTCCATGGACGCTACCGAATAGCTTTTACGGGGAGATTCCCAATGCCAAATACGGCACCGTGACTTTGACCTGCCAGACCTACTCCGGAAGTACCCTGCTGGGCAGCAAGACAGCAACCTTCCGGGCAACAGCTTCGGAGGAGCTGTGCAAGCCGGATGTATCAGGAACGGCGGTGGTTACGGATGAATTGACAAAGGGACTTACCGGCAATGACCATACGGTGATCCGGTATGTGTCTGAGGTGGAGGCTGCCATTACCGCAAACCCCAAAAACGGCGCCACCATTGCAAGCCGGACGGTCAACGGTAAAGCACTGACGGATACGCTGGACTTTACCAATGCGGAAACCGGGGCGTTTGCCTTTTCCGCAACAGACAGCCGGGGCTATACAGGGAGCCGGACGGTGAATCTGGACTTTGTATCCTACATCCCTCTGACCCTGACACCAACGGTGAACCGGGTGACACCAACCGGGGACATTGTGGTGCTGAACATCAAGGGCAATTTCTGGGAGGGTAACTTCGGGGCGGTGGACAACGCACTGACCATTTCCTATCAGTACCGCCCGGACGGAGGAGAGTGGAGCGATGCCGTGGAGATTTCCGGGGCAAGTATCTCCGGAAACGGATATTCCGTATCGGCGGAGGTGCCCCGTATTGGCTACCGTGAGAGCTATGAATTCCGGTTCACCGCCAAAGATTCCGCCATGACACTGACCCAGGAAGTGGGACTTTCCGTGGGAATACCGGTGTTTGAGTGGGGGAAGGGGGATTTCCGGTTCCATGTGCCGGTGGAAGTTATGGGCGCAATGAAATCCGACTGGTGCCAGGTGGATGCAAAGGGCGGCTGGTCATCCCTGTCCCTGCAGAAGAATGGTGTTACCATGTCTGGACTGACTGTAAACCCGGACACGGGGAACCTGCACATCCTCATGTATTACGGGGATAGCGGGCACGCAGAAAGATATGTGCTGAACACCCCAGACAAGGCCATCTCTGAGGACATTGTCTACTATCTGCTGTCCACGAAAAACGTGCAGGATTATGTGATTGCCCAGGGGTCAAGCGGTAACTGGCGCTGGCGCAAATGGAACAGCGGTGTGGCGGAATGCTGGCAGAGATACTCTTATGAAACCCCTGCAATGGTGGCGGTGGGCGGAATTTTCTACTCCCCGAAGAATGTAGGCGGGCTGGCATACCCCTTTGAGTTTATCGCAAAGCCTACGGAGCTGGTTTCCTGTGATGGCAACATCGGCGGCTGGTATGCGGCGGCAAACGAACTTCCCACAAACACCACAACAGAAACCGGGTACTACCACTTTTTCAGCGCAAAATCCCGTCCTGCGGACTATATTGCCATGAACATTCACGAAATTGGGAGGTGGAAGTAATGGTATACGATTTGAACGGAAACATTCTGGAAAGCTACGATCTGACAAAGGGCAGTCTTTCCGTCAGGACGGTGATTCGTCCCGATGCCGTCCCCATTGACAACGTGAACAAGTTTGCATGGGAGGATGGGGATTACCGACAAATCCAGGTCTATATCCCCTATGGGGAGCCGGATACCACCCCATCCCAGCTGGACAGAATAGAAGCCCAGTTGGTCTACACCGCCATGATGACGGGAACATTGGTAGAGGAGGTGTGATTGGATGCAGGAAAAAATCAGGAAGTGGTATCAGCAGGGCCTGTGGACTGCTGAAATGGTACGAAATGCCATAGGAAAGGTGATTACTGCTGAAGAGGCAGAAAATATAATCAAGGAGGAGAAAAACAAATGACACCGAGAATTTACATTTCACCCAGCAGCCAGCCAGATAATACCTATGCCGGCGTGGACACCAACGAGCAGGAGGTGTGCCGTGCCATCGCCCGGGAGCTGGCGGAGGATCTGAAGCGCTGCGGTTTCGAGGTAATCTGCGGCGACTACGGCACCATGTATGACCGAGTAAGGGAGAGCAACGGGTGGCCTGCTGGTTTGCACCTGCCAATCCATACCAACGGTTTTAACGGCGAGGTGGCCGGCACCAGGCTTATGTCTTATGACCTGAAGGGGTCCGGTTATAAAGTGTGCCAGGCAATTTTCAAACACCTTGCCCCGCTTACCCCCGGGACAAGCGAAAACATCTCCGCCCATCCGGAGAAGTATGAAATCTATGCGGCGGTTGCCCCCACCGCCTATGTGGAAGTGGACTTCCACGATGTGCCGGATGTGGCACTCTGGCTTACCCAGAATAAGCCCCAGATCGCCCAGGCCATCTGCCAGGGCATTTGCGATTATTACAAAATGGCCTATATTCCCGAAAGTTCCGAGGAATATGCGCCAGACCCTGAGCCCGCTCCCGACCCCGAACCGGCGCCCAAACCGTCCGGAAAGATTGAGGGCCTGCCGGTGGTGAAGTCCGGCTCCTGTGGGGATGCCGCCAAAATCGTCCAGGGTGCCCTGATTGCCAAAGGCTACTCCTGCGGCAGCTCCGGCATCGACGGCGTATTCGGGGTGAACTCCGTGGCGGCCCTGAAGAGCTACCAGAAGGAACAGGGCATCACCGCCGACGGCATTGTGGGCCCCGCAACCTGGGGCAAGCTGCTGGGGGTGTAGCCGTGAGTGAAGCCATTGTGGTGGCACTGATTACCGGAGGGCTGTCCCTGGTTGGCGTGATTGTCACCAGCCTGGTCACCGCCCGGAAAAGCGAAAATGCCATAAAGATTGCCCAGGCAGTGACAGACACCAAAATTCAAGAACTGACCAGGGAGGTCCGGGAGCACAACAACTTTGCCAAGCGAATGCCTGTGGTGGAAGAACAAATCAAGGTAGTAAACCACAGGATTGCAGACCTTGAAAAATATCATCAACCGAGCTAAAAAAGGAGGACTATATAATGGACTTTGGAATCGCAACGGTGGCGGCCATCACCGCCCTTGTTTACATCATCGGCCTTTGTGTGAAGGCATCCAATCTGGATAATAAGTGGATCCCAGTTGTTGCGGGTGTATCCGGTGTTATCCTGGGCATTTTGGCCCTGTATATCGGTGTACCCGACTTCCCGGCGACAGACCCTATGACGGCCGCAGCTGTCGGCGGTGCCTCCGGTTTGGCAGCCACTGGCCTGCACCAGGCTAAAAAGCAGCTGAGTGAATAATGCGTACCCCCCTCCTGAGCCATCCGGTTCGGGAGGGGGGTGATTTATTATGTTTTTCTGATAAAATAAAGGTGACCGGGGTAAGGCTCCCGGCCACCTCTGTGGAGGTAAGTAGCGGCTTTCGTGTGGGCGGAGCCGCTACTCCATTATTTAGAGTAATTCAAAACTGTAATGAAAACTGTAACGGGAATTAAAAACCTGTTGGGAAACAATGGCTTTTGCACTACTTTAAGTAGGGTTCAAATCCCTCCTTCTCCGCCATAACGAAACCCCTTGGAAGTTACTTCCAAGGGGTTTCTTTTTTCCACATTTCGACGAAATGGAAAAATATTCCAAATATGTCTTGACATTATTGTTTGCTATGCTATACTAAGAATATCTTGTACCACAACAAGAGACATTAGGTTACTGCGATCAGGCAGTATGCCTCAGAGCTCCGCCCTAACCACGTTTTGTGGTTGGGGCGTCTTTGCATTTTGGGAGGGATGAAGATGGAATATACCATTGGTTTGGATATTGGTGTTGCCTCTGTGGGCTGGGCGGTTTTGGCCGACGATTCCCAGGGGGAGCCTTGTCACATTCAGGATTTGGGCGTTCGTGTTTTTGAAGCTGCGGAACATCCCCAAACCGGTGCCAGCCTTGCAGCGCCCCGGCGGGAGGCCAGAGGAGCCCGGCGAAGAATCCGCCGCAGACGGCACAGAAAAGAGCGTATCAAAGCTCTGCTGGTCAAGGGTGGTGTCATTACACAGGAGGAGATGGACCGCCTGTTCCAAAACTCCGGTTTTGCCCAGGATGTCTATACCCTCCGGGCGGAAGGTCTGGACCGCTGTCTCACCCCGGAGGAGTGGACCCGGGTGCTGCTCCACTTGTCCCAGCGCCGGGGCTATCGCTCCAATAGTACGGCGGAGGCAGCCAAGGATAAGGAGACCGGTGTTCTGAAACAGGCACTGGCAGGAAACCAGGCACTGATGCAGGAGAAGGGATACCGTACCGTTGGCGAGATGTTCTGCCGGGATGAAAAATTCCTATTTGTGGGGCCGGACGGAAATCTCTGGCGGAAAACCCACAATACCCCCGGGGATTACAGCTTTACCATCACCCGGGATATGATACAGCAGGAGGCGGCCGCCCTGTTTGCTGCTCAGCGGAATTATTCCAATCCCTATGCAGACGAGGCGTTGGAGGAGCAGTATACCAAGATTCTCCTGTCCCAGCGGCATTTTGACCAGGGACCGGGGGGCAACAGCCCCTATGGCAAGGGGGATTTGCGGGGCTTCTGTACCTTTGAGCCCCAGGAGAGGCGGGCTTTCAAAGCCACCTATACCTTCGAGTATTTTAAGCTCCTTCAGGACATAAACCATATCCGTATTCTGTCTCCCAGCGAGCCCACAAGGAAGCTGACCCAGCCGGAGCGGGAGCAGTTGATTTCTCTGGCGATGGAGTCCCCCTCTTTGGATTTTGCCAGAGTACGCAAAGCCCTGAACCTGCCGCCGGAGTGCAGCTTTAATGTGGTTCCCTATGAGAGGGATAAGGAGGAGGCGGAGAAAAAGCGGAAGTTTCCCCAGATGCAGAGCTACCATACTCTCCGCAAAGCCCTAAATACGGTGGAGAAAAACTACATCACCCACCTGACCTATGCCCAGCTGGATGAGATTGGCACCATTCTCAGCTTGTATAAGGCAGATGACAAGCGGCAGGAGGGGCTGGAGGCTCTGGGACTGAGCCAGCAGGTGATTGATGCCTTGCTTCCCCTGTCCTTCAGCAAGGCGGGAAACCTGTCCCTCACAGCTATGAAGAAGCTGATTCCTTTCCTGGAGCAAGGGATCAACTACGATGAAGCCTGCCGGGAGGTTTACGGAGACCACCGGCGCATGGCAGGGGGACAGCGTTACCGGTACCTGACCCTGAACAAAGAGCTGTGGGACAGTGGAGCTCTGGACGCCATCACCAATCCGGTGGTGCTCCGGGCCCTGTCCCAGACTACCAAGGTGCTCAACGCCATCATCCGCCGGTACGGACCGCCTCAGCGTATCTGCATCGAGCTGGCCCGGGAGATGAGCAATAACTTTGACCAGCGGAACAAAATTCAAAAGCGAAACGAAGAGAATCGTGCCAAAAATGAGAAGCTGATGGAGCAAATCCAAAAGCTGAAGAATGCCCGTCCTACAGGCCAGGATTTGGTGAAATTCCGCCTGTATCAGGAGCAGGACGGTATGTGCCTGTATTCCGGCACCCAGCTGGATATGGAGCGGCTGTTTGAGCCGGGATATGTGGATGTGGACCACATAATTCCCTATAGCATTTCCTTTGATGACAGCAACCGCAACAAGGTTCTGGTGCTGGCCAAGGAGAACCGGCAGAAGGGGAACCGGATTCCCATGGAATACCTGGCCTCCGACCCGGAGCGCCGGGAGCGGTATATCACCCTGGTGGAGCGGTATGTCCGGGACTATCGGAAGCGGCAGAAGCTTCTGAAGGAAAAGCTGACCCCCGAGGACTGCCAGGGCTTCAAGGAGCGGAACCTGGTGGATACCCAGTACATTACCCGCACCATTTATAACCTGCTGAAGGATTACCTGGAGTTTTCCCCCTCTGCCTCCAAAACCCCTGTCCGGGCGGTAAACGGCGCAGTCACCAGTCATATGAGAAGGATGCTGGGACTTACCAAGCACCGGGAGGATGGGGATTTGCACCACGCCATGGATGCGGCGGTGGTGGCGGTGACCACCCCCGGCATGATTCAGAAAATTTCCCGCTATGCGAAGCGTCGGGAGCTGGGGCAGAAGGTTGTAGGCAAGTATGTGGACCCGGAGACCGGGGAGCTTCTTTCCCAGGCAGACTTTGACAAAAAATATGCCCCGGAATTTCCGGAGCCCTATGACGGTTTCCGGCAGGAGCTTCTGGCCCGGCTCTCTCCGGACCCGGATACCCGGATTCGGGAACTCCACCTGCCCCACTATGATGACGGAGGGGAAATCCGCCCTGTGTTTGTGTCCCAGATGCCCCGCCGGAAGGTCACCGGCCCCGCCCATGCCCAGACCATCCGCAGCGGAAAGAAACCGGGGTATGCTTTGTCCAAAAAGGCTTTGACGGAGCTGAAGCTGGACAAGAATGGGGAGATTGCCGGATACTATAACCCCAAAGACGATGTGCTTCTCTATAACGCCCTGAAAGCCCGGCTTCAGGCTTACAACGGCGATGCCCAGAAAGCCTTCGCCCAGCCCTTCCACAAGCCTAAAAAGGACGGCACCGACGGCCCGGTGGTAAACAAGGTGAAAATCCTGGAAAAATCCAGCCTCAATGTCTCCGCCTGCGGCGGCATTGCGGATAACGGCGGCATGGTGCGTATCGATGTATACCGGGTGCCGGAGGATGGATACTATTTTGTACCAGTTTACACAGCGGATGTGGTGAAAGGGGTACTCCCCACCAAGGCGGTTGTGGCCTTGAAAGGCTATGACTTTTGGAAGCCCATGGAGGCACAGCACTTCCTCTTCTCCCTGTATCCCGGGGATTTGGTGAGGGTGGTTGCCAAAAAGCCCATCAATATGAAGCTGAAAAACAAAAATGCCAAGGGCGAGCTGGAGCTTCTCCGGAAGGAATGGCTGGGGTATTATGTTGGCGCAAATATTTTCACTGCATCTATTGCCATTTCCACACATGACCGGAAATATGTAAGGGATGGTATAGGAGTAAAAACCCTGCTGTTGTTGGAAAAATACCAGGTAGATCCCCTGGGCAGCTATCAAAAGGTACATCTGCCGGAGAAGCGGCAGGATTTTTGAAGGGGGGCGGCCACCATGGAATTTCGCTCCGTGTTCATTGCCAATCCTGCCCAGCTCTCCGTCCGCCGGGGGCAGCTGGTGATTCGCCAGGAGGGGGAGTACACCCTGCCTATGGAGGACCTGTCCGCTCTGGTGCTGGAGTCCCGGGCGGTCTCCCTCTCCGCCGCTGCCCTTCAGGAGCTGGCAGACCAGGGGGTTACGGTGTACCTGTGCGATGAGACCCATATGCCTGCCGCCCTGGTGCTACCCATGAACCGCCACAGCCGCCAGCGGAAGCTCCTGCAGGACCAGATAGACCTGTCCAAGCCCACCCAGAAGCGGCTGTGGCAGGGGGTGGTCACTGCCAAAATCGCCAACCAGGCCCGGTGTCTGAAGCTGCTGGGCCGCCGGGAGGGGGCGGATCTGGCCTTTGTGGCGACCCAGGTTCGCTCCGGGGACCCGGACAACCTGGAGGCGGCGGCAGCTGCCGCCTATTTCCCGGCCCTCTTCGGCCCGGGCTTTACCCGGGGAGAGGAGTGTCTTGCCAACGCCGCCCTGAACTATGGCTATGCCATTCTCCGGGGGGCGGTGGCCCGGAACCTGGTGATTCACGGCCTGGAGCCTTGCCTGGGTATTTTCCACCGCAGCCAGTTAAACCAGTTTAACCTGGCAGATGACCTGATGGAGCCCTACCGCCCCCTGGTTGACCTGTATGTCGCCTCCTACCTTTCGGACTGGGAGGGAGAAACCCTCACCCCCAGGGTTAAGCAGCAGCTAGTCCAGCTGATGAACTACCTGGTGGAGCAGGATGGGCGGCGTTACCGGGCCATCTCCGCCATTGGCCGCATGGCGGAGAGCTTCAGCCGGATTGTCCAGGGGGAGAAGGAGAGCCTGGAGCTGCCGGCCCTTCTTCCCCTCCAGCCCCATACCTATGAGTAGGCTTATGCGGATTCTGGTGTTTTTCGACCTCCCGGTGAAAACCAGGGACCAGCGGCGGGCGGCCACCCGCTTCCGGAATTTTCTCCTGGGAGACGGCTATCACATGGTTCAATACTCCGTCTATGCCCGGGTGTGCAGCGGCATGGATGCGGTGGCGGTGCACAAAAACCGCCTGGCGCTGGCGGTCCCCCGCCGGGGAGCGGTGCGGGTGCTGGTGATTACGGAGAAGCAGTACACCCACCTGGATATCCTCCTGGGGGAGCCTACCCCCTATGACGCCCCCCAGCAGGACAAAGACCTGATGGTTTTTTGAAAAAAACTCCTCTTCTCAGGTAAAACCCCTATGAAAAAAGAGAAACCCTGAAGCCTCTGTTTATCAGAAGCTTCAAGGTTTCTCCCTTTTTCTGCTTTTCTTCGGAAGTATACCCGTTGAAAAGTTGGCTTTTTGGCAGTTTCCTAAAGTCTAAATTATACCACAACAAGAAACATTAGGGAACTACAACGAGCAACAGTGCGCATAGGCTGGGTCGGGCATTATACCACAACAAGAAACATTAGGGAACTACAACTTATATCTTCGGTTGTCTCTTTCATTATAGAAATTATACCACAACAAGAAACATTAGGGAACTACAACCTGCTGTAACTCTTATTTTCACTATTGTGGATTATACCACAACAAGAAACATTAGGGAACTACAACTCGACTTGCTTTACCGGCTTTTTCGTCACTATTATACCACAACAAGAAACATTAGGGAACTACAACAGAAAAGTCGATTACCCGCCGCTCCCGTTCAATTATACCACAACAAGAAACATTAGGGAACTACAACCCTGAAGTACCTGGTTCTGCTGTTCCTTATATTATACCACAACAAGAAACATTAGGGAACTACAACTGAAAATGACTGGTTAAACCATAATGGCCGATTATACCACAACAAGAAACATTAGGGAAATACAACTCCTGCGTAGATATTGTTAGGCTGGCTGCTATTATACCACAACAAGAACCATCAGGAAATCCTTTTTTTCGCTTGGTCACAAATTATCTACATTTTTCTGCTACCATACCCTCATAAAGGAGCGTGATTCCATGAGATATGCAGTTGTGTTTGCCAGCATGACGGGAAATACCCGGCTTTTGGCGGAACGAATGAAAGAAATGCTGCCCCGGGAGCAGCTGATCTACTGGGGAGAACCGGCGGAGCCGGCCCGGGAGGCGGATGTTTTGTTCGTTGGCTCCTGGACGGATAAGGGGACCTGCTGTCCGGCCATCGGAGATTTTCTTCGGAGCCTGGAAAATAAAAAGGTGTTCCTCTTCGGCACCGCCGGATTTGGGGGAGCCCAGGCTTATTTTGACCAGATTGCTGGACGGATGGGGGAGAACCTGGGGGAAAGCAATACCCTTCTGGGCCATTTCCTGTGCCAGGGGAAAATGCCCCAAAGTGTCCGGGCCCGGTATGAGGCCATGGAGCAAAACGAGAGAACCAAAGCCATGCTTCAAAACTTCGATGCCGCCCTGTCCCATCCGGATGAGGCGGATTTGCAGGCCCTGGAACAGGCGGTTTCCCGGTGCCTCACCCAGCTTTGACACCTTCCCCCGGGGCTTACGCTCCGGGGGAACTTTGTCGTTCAGGTGCAGACCAAGGAATTGACTTTCCATGAAATTTGTGATAAAATGACAAAAATTCGTTGCAGTGCATAGGGAGCTATGCCGGGAATACGGTGCAAATCCGTAACAGTCACGCTGCTGTAAGGCGGACGAAAGCCAGATTGCCACTGGGAAACCCCTGGGAAGGCAGGCAAGTAGGAGGAAGCCAAGTCAGAATACCGACTGCAACGCCAGATGGACAAAATCCTTTCGGCGAAAAAGGATATCTGACCAAAAGAACCCTGTGTGGGGATAGTATATCTTTGCCTTTTTTGCCTTTGTAGATTTTTTATCTATAAAGGCTTTTTATTTTGCTTGCAGGTGGTGAAAGCCGTGAAAATACTGGTAACCGGAGGCTCTGCCAGCGGAAAGTCCGCTGTGGCGGAGGAGCTTTGTGTAAAGCTGGGAAAGCAAACGGCTTATATTGCCACCATGCAGCCCTTTGGAAAGGATGCCGCCTACCGGATAGACCGGCACCGGAAGCTCCGGGCAGGGAAGGGCTTTCTCACGGTGGAGCAGTACACGGATATTTCCAAGGCGGCGAACAAGCTGGGGAGTCAGGCGGACACCCTGCTGATTGAATGTCTGTCCAACCTCTGCGCCAACGAGATTTTCTCCCCGGAGGGAGCGGGGCAGGAGGCGGAGCACCGGATCGCCCAGGGGATTGCGGCTTTGGGGGAACGGTATGAAAATGTGATTGTGGTGACCAACGAAATTTTCTCCGACGGAATCGCCTACCCCCGGGAGACGATGGAGTACTTCCAAACCCTGGGCAGGCTCAATGCCCGGCTGGCCCGGTGGGCAGACGGCGTGGTGGAGGTGTTCTGCGGAATTCCTCTGTACCGGAAAGACCCGGAGAACCGGGTGAAAGGATGTATGGAAACATGAAAAAAATCCTCAGCAGCTTTGCCATTTGCTTTTCTACCTATTCCCGGATTCCCATGCCCCACGTATCCTGGGAAGCCTCCAATATGGGCTATATTTTCACCTTTTTCCCTCTGGTGGGGCTGGTAGTTGGAGCAGTGCAGCTGCTCTGGCTTTGGTTTGCTCAGAACTTTGCCATCAACACCCTTTTGTACGCCGTGGCAGCCACGGTGATTCCCATTCTCATTACCGGAGGCATCCACTTAGACGGCTACATGGATACCTGCGACGCCCTCTTTTCCTACGGCGACCGGGAAAAGAAGCTGCAAATTATGAAAGACCCCAACGCCGGTGCCTTTGCGGTAATCTACTGCGGCGTGTACCTGCTTCTGACGGTGGGGCTGTTTTCCCAGCTGTACGGCGCTGCCGATTGGAAAACCATGGCATTTCTGGGACTGGGGTATCTTCTCAGCCGGAGCATCAGCGGCTCCTTTGTGGTGCGGATGACCTGTGCCAAAAATTCCGGCCTTGCTTATCTGTTTCATAACGGCGCCGACCGGAAATTCTCCCAGGCAGCCCTGACGGTGTGGGCGCTCCTGCTTCTTGCAGCCCTGTTCCTTTTGTGCTGGCAGCGGGCGCTTTTGACTCTGGTGCTGCTGGCCCTGTGGATTTTTTGGTTTGCCCACATGGCCAGGAAGCAGTTCGGAGGCATTACCGGGGATCTGGCAGGCTTTGCCCTGGAAATTTCCGAGCTTCTCATTCTGCTTGCCACGGTAATTTTGTAAAAAGAGGGGAAAGACTTTGACCATACTGATTGTTGGCGGTGCCTGCCAGGGAAAACGAGAATATGCCCAAAAAGCCTTTGGCCTGAATGAAAGGGAAATCCTGCCCTGGAATGAAGAGCGGGAAGAAGCTTCCTGCATTGCAGACCTGCACCTGCGGGTTCGTGCCTGTCTGGAGAAGGGACTGACCCAGCAGGAGGTTCTGGAGAAGCTGCTGCCTTTTTGCCGGGGAAAAATCGTCCTTTGTGATGATATTTTCTGCGGCGTGGTGCCCCTGGATGCGCTGGAGCGGCAGTGGCGGGAGGTCACCGGACGGCTTTTGTGCAGGCTTGCTCAGGAGGCGGATTCGGTCATTCGGATGCAGTGCGGTCTGCCCCAGGCAATCAAGGGGGAACTGCCATGAAGAAAATTCTTTTGATTCGCCACGGGAAAACCCAGGGCAATCTGGAGCGGCGATACATCGGAAGAACCGACGAGCCTCTGTGTGAGGCTGGTCGGGCTGCCCTGGAAGGACGTTCCTATCCTGCCTGTGATATCCTCCTTTCCAGCCCCATGGTGCGGTGCCTGGAAACCGGAGAGATTCTCTATCCCGGAAAACAGCCGGAGATTGTCCCGGATTTGCGGGAGTGCGACTTTGGCCGCTTCGAGGGAAAGACCTATGCGGAGCTTTGCACCGACCCGGACTATCAGCGGTTTTTGGACAGTAACGGCACCGGTGAGATTCCCCAAGGAGAATCTGCTGCCCGGTTCCGGGAGCGGTGCCTCCAGGGCTTCCGGCAGGTGCTGGAGATTCTGGACAAGTCCCAATGGCAGACCGCAGCGGTAATTTGCCACGGCGGCACCATCATGTCGGTGCTGGATGCCTATGACCCGGAGCACCTGGGCTTTTACCAGTACCAGGTGGAAAACGGCGGCGGCTACCTGGGATATTATGAGGAAGAGAATCACCGCTTTTCCCAGTGGGAAAAGCTTTCCGGGAAGAGAGAAGCAACATGACAATGGCAGTAATTTTGGCGGCGGCCTTTCTAATGGACGCTGTTTTTGGCGACCCTTACTGGATTCCCCATCCCATCTGCCTCATTGGAAAGCTGATTTCCCGGGGGGAGAAGCTGCTGCGAAAGCTCTCCTGTAAAACCCAAAGAAGCCAGTTCTGGTGCGGCGCCCTGCTGACGGTTTGCTGCGTGGTTGTGTGCTTTTTGGTACCCTTTGGAATTTTGTGGCTCCTGGGGAAGATTCATTGGGGCCTGGCGTTGGCGGCAGAAATCTGGTTTTGCTTTCAGATTTTTGCAGCCCACTCCCTGAAAAAAGAGAGCATGAAGGTGATGTACCCCCTGGAAAAAGGGGATTTGCCCCAGGCCAGAAAGTACCTTTCTTACATCGTAGGCCGGGACACCCAGGCCTTGTCCCAGGAAGGGGTTGCCAAAGGCGCCGTGGAAACTGTGGCGGAAAATACCACCGATGGGGTGATTGCACCCCTCCTTTATATGGCTATCGGCGGTGCACCCCTGGCCTTTGCCTATAAGGCGGTGAACACCCTGGATTCCATGATTGGCTATAAAAATGACAAATACCTGTACTTTGGCCGTTTCGCCGCAAAGAACGACGATGTGTGGAACTATATCCCCGCCCGACTCACCGCTGGGCTCATGATTCTTTCCGCATTCTTGCTGGGCTATGACGGAAAAGGAGCCATCCGGATTTACCGCCGGGACCGGAGAAAGCACGCCAGCCCCAACAGCGCCCAGACGGAAAGCGTGTGCGCCGGGGCCCTGGGCCTGCAGCTGGCAGGGGACGCCTCCTATTTTGGGAAGGTTCATCATAAGCCCACCATCGGCGACCCGGTTCGCCCCATCGAACCCCGGGACATTGCCCGGGCCAACCGGCTGATGTACGCCACCTCTGTCCTGGGGGTAATCCTGGCGGTGGTTGTCCACCTGGCTTTGTGGTATTTTCTTTTCCGGTAAAAAAGGAGAAAACAGATGATTTATGAGCATGGAGGGGATATTTATTCCCACCTGGAAAAAGGCATGAAAATGCTGGATTTTTCCGCCAATATTAACCCTCTGGGGCTGCCTCCCCAGGTGTCCGCCGCCCTGGCTTCTGCCCTGGCAGCGGCCACGGTGTACCCGGACCCCTATTGCCGGGCCCTGTGCCGGAGCATCGGGGAATTTTACGGGGTCTCCCCGGAGAAAGTGGTCTGCGGCAACGGCGCAGCGGACCTGATTGACCGGATTGCCTATGGGCTGAAGCCCAAGACCGCCCTGGTCACCGCCCCTACCTTTTCCGAGTACGAAAAGTCCGTAACCCGGGCAGGAGGCGTGGTTTTCCGCCATATTCTGAAAGAAAACCAGGGCTTTGAAATCGGGGAAGATATCCTGGAAGCCATCCGGGAAAAAAAGCCCCAAATGGTGTTTCTCTGCAACCCCAACAACCCTACGGGCCTTCTGACGGAAAAGCCGCAGCTTCTGGAAATTGCCCGGCTGTGCCAGGATTTGGGCACCACTCTGGTGGTGGACGAGTGCTTTTTGGACTTTACCGGGAAGGAAAGCCAGTATTCCCTGATGGACAGCCTGGAGGACTTTCCCAACCTGATTATCCTGAAGGCCTTTACCAAGTTTTTCGCCATGCCGGGAATCCGCCTGGGCTATCTGCTTACCGTCAATCCCCACTTCCGGGAGGCGGTCTGGGCAGCCGGGCAGCCATGGAGCGTCTCCGGCATCGCCCAGACCTGCGGCATTGCCGCCTTGAAGGATTCGGCGTACATACAAAAAACCCTGGAGGAAATCCCCAGACTGCGGCAGGAGCTGGTGAAAGCCCTGACACCCCTGCCCATTACCCTATACCCGGGCACGGCGAACTTCCTCCTGTTCCGTTCGGACTATCCTGCTTTGGACAAAAAAATCCAGGAAAAGGGAATCCTGATTCGCAACTGCGGCAACTATCCGGGACTGGGGGAGGGATTTTACCGGGTGGCGGTCAAATCCCAGGAGGATAACCAAAAACTGTCAGAGGCCCTGATCCAGGTGCTTCTGTAAATAAAAAAGGGGAGTATGGAATGATGTTGGACTGGGAGAAAATCAAAGAAGAACTCACCGGCCTGGATGAGCAGGCCATGGAGGCAGCCCGTGAGCGGCAGCTGCAGCTGCTGAAGCCCGCAGGAAGCCTGGGACTTCTGGAGGATATGAGCATCCAGATGGCAGGCATTACCGGAAAGGTGAAAAACCGCCTCCATAAGAAAATTCTGTTTCTGTTCGGTGCGGACAACGGGGTCTATGCCGAGGGAATTGCCGCCTCTCCCCAGGAGCTGACCCATACCCTCATGGACTTTTACGCCCGGGGCATTCAGTGCGGCATCAACGTGATTTGCCAGGCCAACGGCGTGGAGCTGAGACTGGTGGACATGGGCATCAAGGGCGAATTCCACAGCCCCAACATTGACGACCACAAGCTTATGTGGGGCACGGACAATTTTGCCAAGGGTCTGGCCATGCCCCGGGATACGGTGTTTAAGGCCATGGAAGTGGGTTTCTCCTACGCCCGGTATGCCAAGGAAAACGGGTATGACATCCTGGGCAACGGAGAAGTAGGCATGGGCAATACCACCACGGCGGCAGCCTGTATCATGGCCTGCCTGGGCATTCAGGACCCGGAACAGGCAGTGGGCCGGGGCGCCGGACTGACGGACGAGGCCTTTGTCCACAAAAAGGAGGTTATTGCCAAGGCCCTGGAAATGCACAAGCCCGATGCCTCTGACCCGGTGGACATTCTCAGCAAGGTAGGCGGACTGGATTTGGCAGCCATGACCGGTCTTTACATCGGTGCCGCCTATTACCGCCTTCCCATTGTGGTGGACGGGGTGATTTCCATTGCCGGAGCGCTCCTTGCCAGCCGGTTCTCTCCCATTACCAGCCAATACCTCTTTGGCTCCCATGTATCCAAGGAGCCGGGCTACGTGCTGGCAGCCCAGGCGCTGAACCTCAAGCCCATGCTCATGCTGGGTATGCGGCTGGGAGAGGGCAGCGGCTGCCCGGTGGCCATGACGGTGATGGATACCGCCATGAGCGTTATGTGCGATATGAACACCTTTGGAGAAGAAAAGGTGGACCAGGAATACCGAAAAGACATTAAAGCAGACTGAATCAGGAAGGAAATCGGAAGATTTATGAAGAAAGCTCTGTTGGTATTGAGCTTCGGCACCAGTGTGCCGGCGGCTCGCAAAAGCATTTTTGCGGTGGAAGAAGCCCTGAAGGCAGTCTCAGACCGGGACTTTTTCCGGGCCTTTACCAGCCCCACCATCCGCAGAATCCTGGCCCGGAAGGGTGAAACGGTCTGGAGCCTGCCGGAAGCTTTGGAGGCTTTGGAGGAAATGGGCTATGCCGATGTGGCTATCCAGCCTACCCATCTTCTCTACGGCTATGAATACGACAATATCCGGGAAACCGTAACCCAGTGGAACGGTCGTTTTCCGGTGCTGCGTCTGGGTCAGCCTCTGCTGGCAACCCAGGAGGATTTGTTCTGTTTGGCGGACTGTGTGACAAAGGCCTACGCCCCGGAAGAAGGGGTGCTGGTTCTTATGGGCCACGGCACCGCCCACTTTGCCAATATGGTGTACCCTGCCTTCCAGACGGTGCTTCGCAGCCGGGACCATGAAAATGTGCTGGTAGGCACGGTGGAAGGCTGGCCGGATTTTGATGAGGTGCAGGCCGGGCTTCAGGCTATGGGCAAAAAGCAGGTGCTGCTGGCACCCCTGATGCTGGTAGCGGGAGATCACGCCCTGAACGACATGGCAGGAGAGGACGGCTGGAAGGGTCAGCTGGAGCAATCGGGTTTCCAGGTGTCTTGTATCATGGAGGGCCTGGGCATGCTGGAGCCTATACAGCAGATGTACGCTGCCAAGTGCAAGACCCTTTTGGAGAACGAACATGGCCTTTGAGCATTACATTCAGTCGGGAGGTAAGCGGCTGCGGTGCGGCTATACCACCGGCACCTGTGCAGCCCTGGCAGCAGCTGCTGCCACCCAGTTGCTGCTGACCAAAGAGCCTCCAAAAACCATGGGCCTTATGACCCCCAAGGGAATTTTCGTAGAGGTGGAAATATCTCAAAGTTCCCTGGAAGAGGGGAAAGCCACCTGCGGCGTTGTGAAGGACGCCGGAGACGACGTGGACGTCACCCAGGGGCTGCTGATTTGTGCCCAGGTGGAATACTCTGAGGCACCGGGCATCACCATTGACGGCGGCCTGGGGGTGGGCAGAGTGACAAAGCCCGGCCTTGACCAGCCGGTGGGCGCGGCGGCTATCAACCATGTACCCCGGCAGATGATTGCCTCCGCCGTGGAGAAGGTGCAAAAAACCTTCGGGGATTCCCGGGGGCTGGCAGTGACCATTTTTGTCCCCGAGGGGGAGAAAATCGCTCAAAAGACATTCAACCCTTATATGGGCATTGTGGGAGGCATTTCCATCCTGGGAACCTCCGGCATTGTAGAGCCCATGAGCATTCAGGCTTTGATTGATACCCTGGAGCTGGAAATCCGCCAGGCGGCGGCTTTGGGAGCAAAGGATTTGATTCTGACCCCGGGCAACTATGGAAAGGATTTTCTGGCAGAGCATGGCCTGGAAGGGGGAAAGATCCCCATTGTGAAGTATTCCAATTTCCTGGGAGAGGCGCTGGACGCCGCTGCTGCCAATGGCTTTTCCCGGGTGCTGCTGGTGGGCCATTTGGGAAAGCTGGTGAAGCTGGCAGGAGGCATTATGAATACCCACAGC
>OERS01000063.1_pt1 | contig 22258 bp, 18 predicted proteins | sample 1540071 | NCBI WGS metagenome assembly OERS01 (sample SAMEA3891878, study PRJEB23780) | metagenome | biome: terrestrial biome; feature: animal house; material: Caecal content | place: Italy | collected 2015-05-05 | reverse complement strand
GAGCCCGACCCCGGCCGGGGCGGCCCGGGCCGGGAACCGCCCCGCCACAGCTCGGGCGGCGGGCGGCGGAAAAAGCGCCGCCGCTCCCCCCTGTGGCTGCCCCTGGCCATCGTGCTGGGGTGCATGGCCCTGGTGGGCTGCGGGGTGATTTACGCCGTCCAATACGTCAACCGGGTCCAGGAGAGCATCCGCCCCGACTCCGCCGCCCCCTCCATCGTGGAGGAGATCCAGACCCTGGAGGAGTACAAGGGGGATGTGGTGAACATCCTGGTCTGCGGCATCGACTACGAGGAGGGCCGCGCCTACGGCGACGGCTCCAACGACGGCATGACGGACATGATCCTTTACTGCCAGTTCGACATCAAGGGCGGGGCGCTGCGGATGCTGCAGATCCCCCGCAACACCCTGGTGACCACCTCGAACCGCACCATCACTCTGTCCAGCGGCAAGACCTACAAGGCCTCCAACTACCAGATCAACTCGGTGGCCCTGTCCAACGGGGGCAGCATCGCCGCCCTGGCCGAGGTCATCTACGACCAGTATAAGCTGCCGGTGGACTACTACGTCACCATCAACATGGAGGCCCTCACCGAGGTGGTGGACAATTTTGGGGGCATCGAGGTGTATATCCCCCACGACATGGAGTACAACGGCAGTTTCCTGGCCAAGGGCTACCGCAACCTGGACGGCGCTTCGGCCGAGTTCTTTGTCCGCAACCGCCACGGCCAGGGCTACGAGAACGCCGACATCGACCGGCTGAACATGCAGCGGTATTTCTACGCCGCCCTGTTCAAGCGGGCCCGCTCCATGGGCATCCAGGACATCCTCAACCAGATGCCCATCATCTTCAATAACTATATCCAGACGGATATGGACCTGGTCACCCTGGGCAAGCTGGCGGTGTCCTTCATGCAGATCGACAGCGCCAACATCATGATCGCCCAGACCCCCGTCTTTTCGGGCGGGGTGCCCTTTGTGGGCGCCACCGACAGCTTTGCAGGCTACTCCTGCGTGGTGCCGGACGCCGGCTCCATCGCCGAGCTGCTGAACACGTATTTCCGCACCTACACCGGCCCGGTGAGCGAAGAAGAGCTCAACCTCGTCACCGACGGCTGGCCCCACGGGTCGGTGTCCACCAGCGCCAACATCCAGTTTGTGGGCCAGCTGGATAAGGAATCGGACGACGCCATTCTGGAAGGCGACACCGACGTGCAGGGCGCCGTGACCACCGACGGCCAGCCCGCCGGCGGCCAGAACGCCGCACAGTGACAGGGGGCCAGAGCCCCCAGCATCAAAATACAAAAGAAAGGGAACCTATGGAAAATCTGAACGACAGCAAGACCCTGGCCATCCGCATCGCAAAGATCCTGGACAAGAAAAAAGCCCAGCAGCTCCGGGTGCTGAAGGTGCAGGACCTGACCGTCCTGACCGATTACTTCGTCATCGCGTCGGGCACGTCCACCACCCAGGTGGCGTCCCTGGCCGACGAGGTGCAGTTCCAGCTTTCGCAGGAGGGGATCGAGCCCTACCACACCGAGGGCTTCGACTCCAAGAACTGGATCCTGCTGGATTATTCGGGGGTCATCGTGCACGTCTTTGTGCCGGGCACCCGCACCTATTATGACCTGGAGCACCTGTGGGCCGACGCCGAGACGGTGGACGTCTCGCCGTGGCTGGACGCCGGGGAGGACGCTGGGCAGTAAAGCCCTGCCGTGGGAAAGCAAACGGGCGCGTCCGGCCGCCCCTGCGGGGCCAGCTGGATATACCCTAAGGAAAAAAACGGGAGCTGATTACGAGATGAAGTATGATTACAAGGCCGTGGAGGCCAAGTGGCAGAAGGTCTGGGAGGACGAAAAGACCTTCCACGCCGAGATCGACCATTCCAAACCCAAGTTCTACGCCCTGGTGGAGTTCCCCTATCCGTCGGCCGCCGGGCTGCACGTGGGCCACCCCCGCAGCTACACCGCCCTGGATGTGGTGGCCCGCCGCCGCCGCCAGTGCGGGTACAACGTGCTGTACCCCATGGGCTGGGATGCCTTCGGCCTGCCCACCGAGAACTACGCCATGAAGAACCACATCCACCCGGCCATCGTGACCAAAAAGAATGTGGACCGCTTCCGCGCGCAGCTCAAGAGCCTGGGCTTCTCCTTCGACTGGGACCGGGAGGTCAACACCACCGACCCTGAATACTACAAGTGGACCCAGTGGATCTTCCTCCAGCTGTACAAGCACGGCCTGGCCTATAAAAAAGAGATGAACGTCAACTGGTGCACCGGCTGCAAGTGTGTCCTGGCCAACGAAGAGGTGGTCAACGGCGTCTGCGAGCGGTGCGGCAGCGAGGTGGTCCACCGGGTCAAGAGCCAGTGGATGCTGAAGATCACCGACTACGCCGACAAGCTGATCGACGGGCTGGACGGCCTAGACTTCATCGACCGGGTGGTCACCCAGCAGAAGAACTGGATCGGCCGCAGCTACGGCGCCGAGATCGACTTCGGCACCACCGCCGGCGACAAGCTGACCGTGTACACCACCCGGTGCGACACCCTGTTCGGCGCCACCTACATGGTCCTCTCGCCCGAAAACGCCCAGCTGGCCCGCTGGATGGAGGCGGGCCTGCTCCGGAACGCCGATGAGGTCAAGGCCTACCAGGCCGAGGCCGCCCGCAAGAGCGACTTTGAGCGCACCGAGATCAACAAGGAAAAGACCGGCGTCCGGCTGGACGGCGTCCAGGGCATCAACCCGGTCAACGGGCAGGAGATCCCCATCTTCATCTCGGACTACGTCCTGGCCAGCTACGGCACCGGCGCCATCATGGCGGTGCCCGCCCACGACAGCCGCGACTGGGAGTTTGCCAAAAAGTTCGGCCTGCCCATCGTGGAGGTGGTCAAGGGCAAGACCCCGTCCGACCTGGACAAGGAGGCCTTCACCGACGTGGCCACCGGCACCCTGGTCAACTCCGGCTTCCTGGACGGCCTGCCCGTCCACGACGCCCAGGAAAAGATGATCGCCTGGCTGGAAGAAAACGGCAGGGGCCACCGCAAGGTCAACTACAAGCTGCGGGACTGGGTGTTCAGCCGCCAGCGCTACTGGGGCGAGCCCATCCCCATGGTCAAGTGCGAGAAGTGCGGCTGGCAGCCCCTGCCCGAGAGCAGCCTGCCCCTCACCCTGCCCGACATCGTGGACTTTGAGCCCGGCCCCGACGGCGAGAGCCCCCTGGCCCGCCACACCGACTGGGTCAAGACCACCTGCCCCTGCTGCGGCGGCCCCGCCATGCGGGAGACCGACACCATGCCCCAGTGGGCGGGTTCGTCCTGGTACTTCCTGCGGTATATGGACCCCCACAACCAGGACGCCATCGCCTCCAAGGAGGCGCTGGAATACTGGTCCCCGGTGGACTGGTACAACGGCGGCATGGAGCACACCACCCTGCACCTGCTGTACAGCCGCTTCTGGCACAAGTTCCTGTACGACATCGGGGTGGTGCCCACCGCCGAGCCCTACCAGAAGCGCACCTCTCACGGCATGATCCTGGGCCTGAACCCCCACAACTTCGCCAACCTGCCCGCCGAGGAGCAGAAGAAGCTGCTGGAGGAGTACGGCAGCCAGAAGGCCGCCGAAAAGGCCCTGGAGGAAAAGTACGGCGAAATGGCCCGCCACCCGGTGGTCAAGATGTCCAAGAGCCTGGGCAACGTGGTCAACCCGGACGACGTGGTGGACGCCTACGGCGCCGACACCATGCGCCTGTACGAGATGTTCATGGGCGATTTCGAGCAGGCCGCGCCCTGGCAGACTTCGGCCATCGCGGGCTGCAACCGCTTCCTGGACCGGGTCTGGGGCCTGTCCGAGAAGCTGGTGGAGGGGGAGGGCTACCGCCCCGCCCTCGAGACCCTGATGCACCAGACCATCAAGAAGGTGGGCTCGGACATCGAGGGCCTGAAGATGAACACCGCCATCGCCCAGCTGATGACCCTGGTCAACGCCCTGTACGACAACGGCGGCGCCACCCGGGCCGAGTATGAGACCCTGGTCCAGCTGCTGAACCCCTTTGCCCCCCACATGACCGAGGAGCTGTGGGAGAAGCTGGGCCACCCCCACACCCAGCAGCTGGCCTACTACCCCTGGCCCAGCTACGACGAGGCCAAGTGCGTCGAGGCTACGGTGGAGATCGCGGTGCAGGTCAACGGCAAGGTGAAAGCCCGCCTGACCGTCCCCGCCGGCATCACGGCGGAGGACGCCATCGCCGCCGCCAAGGCCGAGCCTGCCGTGGCCGCCGCCCTGGAGGGCAAGACCCTGGTCAAGGAGATCTACGTCAAGGGCCGCCTGGTCAACCTGGCCGCCAAGGGCTGAAGCGTCCGGCAGGGGTTTTCATGAATTGTTCAGAAAGTGGGACGGAAAAACTTCTGCAAAAAGGTTGACGGGAAAGCGAAAATGCGCTATACTGTCTCTGTTAGTTACCATGTAACAACGAAATTCCCGCCTCACGGTCCAAGGGAGGGATAAGATGTCGGAAATTCGTGTTAAAGAGGGCGAGTCGCTGGAAAGCGCACTGCGTCGCTTTAAGCGGAGCACCGCCCGCAGCGGCGTGCTCGCAGAGGTTCGTAAGCGCGAGGCTTACGAGAAGCCCTCTGTCAAGCGCAAGAAGAAGTCTGAAGCGGCCCGCAAGCGCAAGTACAAGTAACAAAAGCCTTGCCCACGGTCTTGATTGACCGCTGCGTTGCTAACGCCGATGTGGGAGAACCCTGTTGCGGGGTTCTCCCATTTTTGTTGAGCACCCTGCCAAAGGAGACCCCGTGATGCTGATTACCCCCGAGTATGTGTTCCAGGATGTGACCCACATCACCCCGGCTTTTCTGGCCGGGAAAGGGATCACCGCCCTGGTGCTGGACATCGACAACACCCTGACCGGCGACGGCAGCCAGCAGCTGCCCCGGGAGGTGGCCGCCTGGCTGCAGGCCATGCGCGCCGCCGGCGTCCGGCTGACCGTCGTGTCCAACGGCACCCCCCGGCGGGTGGCCCCCTTTGCCCGGAAGCTGGGGCTGGACTACGTCTGCTGGGCCGCCAAACCCCTGACCCCCGGCCTGATGGTGGCCCGGCGCCGCCTGGGGGTGGAAAAGCGCCGGATGGCCATGGTGGGGGACCAGCTCTACGCCGACCGGATGGCCGCGGCCCTCTACGGCATCCCCGCCCTGATGGTGGTGCCCCGGGGCCCCGACCGGGGCGCCCAGGTCCGGCTCAAGCGCAAATGGGAGCGCCGCTTCTGGCAGCGCTACTACGACCGGGGAGGGAAACTGCTGTGAAAGACGCCGCCCCGCGCTTTGGCCCTGCGGGCATCAGCGACAGCTTTGCCGCCCAGGGCTACAAGACCAGCCTGGACATCCCGGCTTACACCGCCGGGATGGGGCTGGACGCCTTCGAGTACCAGTGCGGGCACGGCGTCCGCCTGGCCGAAGGCAAAGCCCGGCAGATGGCCGCCCTCGCGGCGGAAAAGGGGATCGTGTTCAGCGTCCACGCCCCCTACTACATCAGCATGTCCAGCCTGGACGAGGAAAAACGCCTGGGCAGCATCCGCTACCTGCTCCAGAGCGCCCAGCTGTGCCGGGCGCTGGGGGGCCGGCGGATCATCTTCCATCCGGGCAGCTGCGGCAAACAGAGCCGGGCCGCCGCCCTGGACAAGGCGCTGGATACCCTGCGCCGGGGGGTGGAGGCCCTGGACGAGGCCGGCTACGGGGACATGACCCTCTGCCCCGAGACCCTGGGCAAGATCGGCCAGCTGGGCGATCTGGAAGAGGTGCTGGCCCTGTGCGGGGTGGACCGCCGGATCGTCCCCTGCATCGACTTTGGCCACCTGAACGCCCGCACCCTGGGGGGCATCCGCTCCCGGGCGGACTACGCCGCCATCCTGGACCGGATGGGGGAGGCCCTGGGGGACGACCGTGCCCGGACCTTCCACGTCCATTTTTCCCGGATCGAATTTTCGGCCGGGGGCGAAAAACGCCACTGGACCTTTGCCGACACCCAGTACGGCCCTGAGCCGGACCCCCTGATGGAGCTGCTGGCCGAGCGCCGGCTTGCCCCTGTGGTGATCTGCGAGAGCGCCGGCACCCAGGCCGAGGACGCCCGCACCCTGGGCCAAATCTACCGCAGGGCGCTGCAAAAGGGCGTGTGAGCCCGGCTTTTTCCCTGTTTTTTGCCGAAACCCCTTGCCAAACAATGCGCAATTGGGTACAATATTCTTAGATATGCGTGAGCATGAGATACTAAATTGATGGAGGAATTCCTTATGATTTCTGCAGGCGAATTTCGCAATGGCGTGACCTTTGAGCAGGACGGCCAGGTTCTCCAGGTCGTTGAGTTCCAGCACGTCAAGCCCGGCAAGGGCGCGGCCTTTGTCCGCACCAAGACCAAGAACGTCATCACCGGCGCGGTCATCGAGACCAGCTACAACCCCACCGCCAAGTTCCCCCAGGCGTTCATCGAGCGCCGTGAGGTGACCTACAGCTACCAGGACGGCGACCTGTACCACTTCATGGACAACGAGACCTACGACGACATCCCGGTCAACGCCAGCGATGTGCCCGATAACTTCAAGTTCTGCAAGGAGAACGAGGTCTGCAAGCTGCTGAGCTACAAGGGCAAGGTGTTCAGCGTCGAGATCCCCAACTTCATCGAGCTGACCGTCACTGAGACCGAGCCGGGCATCCGCGGCAACACCGCCACCAACACCCTGAAGCCCGCCACCGTTGAGACCGGCGCCACCCTGCGTGTGCCCCTGTTCATCAACGAGGGCGACGTCATCCGCATCGATACCCGCACCGGCGAGTATATGGAGCGCGTCTGATTCTGACCCGAAGCCGGGCTTGCGGCCCAAGACCGCGGGTCCGGCCTTTTTGTTCACAGGGCGGCCGGGGCGCCCCGGCGGCCCCTGGATGGAGGGATAGCGTATGGAACTGATCGAAAAAGCTGCCTATCTGCAGGGCCTGATGGAAGGTCTGGGGCTGGATGAGTCCACCAGGGAGGGCAAGGTCCTCCACGCCATGAGCAGCCTGCTGGCCGAGATGGCCGCCAGCATCAAGGCGATGGAACAGGACATCACCCAGGCCGAAAGCCAGCTGGACGGCCTGCGCGAGGACGTGGAAGAGCTGCAGGCCGACTTCTACGAGGACGAGGACGACGCCGAGTTTCCCTGCTACGAGGTGGACTGCCCGAGCTGCGGCGAGACCGTCTATGTCACCGAGGAGGACCTGGACGCCGGCGAGGCGTTCTGCACCAACTGCGGCTGCACCTTTGAGGTGGCGCTGGACGACTCGGAAGAGGGCGCCGGCGAGGAAGCTGCCGGCGATGACGAGCAGGATGCCAGCTACGAGGTGACCTGCCCGGGCTGCGGCGCCGTGACCGTCCTGGACGAGGAGACCCTGCTGTCCGGCAAGGCCCGCTGCGCCGGCTGCGGCAAACCCCTGGAGATCGACCTGCCTGACGAGACCTGACGGCTGCGCGGCACCCCCTGCAACAACGCAAAAAGACCCCCGCATGGCGTTTGCCGTGCGGGGGCTTTGTCGTTTACGGGCCGGATGGGCCCCGGCCGCATCCCGGCGGGATGGCCGGCCTGGGGCGGCTCAGTTCTTGGGGGCGGGGGCCTTCGCGGCGGTGATGGCCTTTTCCAGCCAGATGGAGCCGATGTCCAGGGCGTTGTACAGCCCGTGCCGGACCGACTGGCGGGCGGTGCGCTCCTTCATGGATTTGCTCAGATCGGTGGACAGAAGGGTGACCTGCACCTTGTCGGGCATTTCTGCGCCGTCCACAGGGGCGGTGGACAGGATCTGAAGGTATAAGACATAGGGGTCGGTCATCCAACCGTAGTACAGCTCGTTGTCCTTGCGGACGAGGGGCTTGCCTTTATAGGTCATTTTGGGTTTGTAAGACATTCCAAAGCCTCCCTTTGCATATTTTGAAGCCCGCTGCGCCGCCTGGAGCCGCGCGGCAGGGCTAGAATAGAAAACTCTTTACCAGTATAACATAAAAGAAAGAGTATTACAAATCAAAAAACTGTGAATGGATGGCGGGCGGCACGATACGGGCCGTTCCGGCGACATGCCAGAACGAAACCGCCCCGTACTTGCGGCTGTACGGGGCGGTCCATTGCGGTATTCGGTTTGGTATGAGGAGGAATCATGTGTTACAGGGGGCGGTTGCGGCCCCGCCGTTCCTGTGACTATAGGATACCAAAGATTTATACATAAACTGTTTTGATTCTATGAATCTTTTGTAAACTGTGCCCGGCGGTCATTCGGGGGCCTTCATGCTTTCCACCATGCTGATGCTGCGCACCTGGCGGCGCATCAGCCGGCAGACCACCACCGTGAACAGCAGGGTGAGGGCCACGCTGTACAGGAAGCTGGTGGGCTCCAGCATGCGGATGAACATCATCTGCTCCGACTCCACCGTGCGGATGACGAACTGGTGCATGGCCGCGCCGATGCCCAGGCCCAGCACCGCGCCGATGACGCTGAGCAGCTCGATCTCCCGGAAGATATAGCGGTAGACCTCTTTGTCGAAGAAGCCCAGCACCTTGATGGTGGCCAGCTCCTTTTTGCGCTCGCCGATGTTGACGCTGATCAGGTTGTACAGCACCACTGCGGCCAGGGCCGCCGCGCAGACGATGATGAGCAGCACCACATAGTTGATGCAGGTGATGGTGCTGTCGTACATGGCGGCGGTGTCGGCGGCAAAGGAGGTGCCGGACACATAGTTGCAGCCCAGCAGCACGGTGCTCAGGGTCTCGCGCTCGGTGTCGTTCTGGCAGGTGGTGCGGACGTAGACGGTGTTCCAGGCGGGGTCCGCCACCAGGCGCTGGAGGGTGTTCTCGGTGACGTAGAGGTAGGCGCCCAGGTAGTTCTGGGCCACGCCGGTGAGGGTCAGCTCCACACGGCTGCCGTCGGTGCCCTGCACCCAGATGCTGTCCCCGGCCGAGACGCCCAGCAGCTCGGCGGTCTTTTCGCTGAGGACCACGCTGCCGTCGATGAAGGGCAGCTCGCTGCCGGCGGGGCTGCGGAGGGTGAAGTACTCGGTCACCTTCTGGGGGCCGTCGGCGGCCACCAGGGTGACGCTGAGGTCGCTGGTGCTCTCGCGGCTGTCGTAGACCGAGACGGTGCGGGTGTAGAAGGCGCCCCAGCTCTCCACCTCGTCCCGGGCGGCCAGGGTGTCGGTCAGGCCGCCGTCCAGGTCCAGCGCCTTGTCGCTGGACAGGGAGACGGTCAGGTCGGCTTTCTGGATGGTGCCGTACTGGCGGGAGACGATCTCGACGATGGAATCCTGCAGGCCGAAGCCGATCAGCAGCAGGGCGGTGCAGCCGGCCACCCCCAGCACCGTCATATAGAAGCGCTTTTTATAGCGGAACATATTGCGGGCGGTGGTCTTTTGGGAAAAGCTCATCCGGCGCCACAGGGGGCGGACCCGCTCCAGGAAGATGCGCTTGCCGGCGGCGGGGGCCCGGGGCAGCAGGAGGGCGGCCGGCTTTTCCTTGAGGGAGACCCGGCAGGCGGCCAGGGTGGTCAGCCCGACCACGCCGATGCTGATGACCACGCTCAGGACGGCCAGCAGGGGATAGACCCGCAGCCGGAAGGTGGGCAGGTCGAACACGGTGGAGTAGGCCCACCAGATGACGGCGGGCACGCCGGCAAAGCCCAGCGCCATGCCGGCGGCACAGCCCAGCAGGCCGGCGGCGGTGCCGTAGACCATATACTTGGCGGTGATCTCGCTGTCGGTGTAGCCCAGGGCCTTGAAGGTGCCCATCTGGGTGCGGTTTTCTTCCACCATGCGGGTCATGGTAGTGCTGGCCACCAGGGCCGCCACCAGGAAGAAGAAGATGGGGAACACCCGGGCGATGGACTCGATGCGGTCGGCGTTCTGCTCATAGAACACGATGGAGACGATGCTGCCCCGGTCCAGGACATACCATTCGGCGGCGGCGATGTCGTCCACCTGCTCGGCGGCGTCGTTCAGCTGCTGGCGGGCGTCGGCCAGCTGGGCTTCGGCGCTGGCCTTCTCCTCCGCAAACTGGGCCGCGCCGTCGTTGTACTCGGCCCAGCCTTCGTCCAGTTGGGCGCGGGCGGCTTCCAGCTGGGTTTCGGCGGCGTCAAAGGCGGTGAACGCCTCGGCGTTGCCGGTGTTGAGGGCCAGCTGGCCTTCCAGCACCTGCAGCTTCATCTCGCGGAGGGCGGCCTCCGCCTCCGTCACCAGCTCTTCGTTGGACAGGTCGGGGGCGGAGATCAGCCCCTGGGCGTACATCTGCCGCTTGCCCTCGTCCAGCTGGGCCTGGTAGCCGGCCAGCTGGTTGTAGGTGGAGTCGTACAGGGCCTGGGCGCGGGCCAGCAGGTCCCGCAGCTCCACATAGTTGATGTCGTCGGGCTCGGCCTCTTCCAGGGCGGTCTCGGCGTTGTGGAGGATGTCCTCGGCGTAGCCCAGCATGGGGTCGGCCACCCCTTTCAGGGTCACCAGCTGTTTGATCTGCTCCAGCTGGGCCTCGAACTCCAGCACCTGGCGCTGGGCATCCACCAGCTGGCTGGCGCCGCTGGCCATGTTGTCGGGCAGGGCCGCCTTCTGGGCCTCCAGCTGGGCCTTGCCGCTCTCATATTCCGCCTCGCCCGCTTCCAGCTGGGCTTTGGCGTCGTTCAGCTGGGCCTCGGCTTCGGCCAGCTGGGCCTGGGCGTCGGCCTCCTGCCGGTCGAACTCGGCCCGGGCGTCGGCCAGCTGGCGTTCGGCGTCCGCGATCAGGCTTTCCCGGCGGGCTTCGGCCCGGAGGGGGGCGATCTCTTCCAGCCGGGCGGCCACGGCGTCCACCGCGGCCTGGTATTCGTCGGAATAGTTGTCATAGGCGCCGGCGCCGGCCGCCTTGATGTAGCAGGCGGCGTAGTAGTCCATCTCCAGGCTGCCGTCCGGGACGTAGGCGGCCAGCCCCAAAGCGCCGTTGCCGGCGGTGGTGCTCTCGGTCTCGGTGGAGAAATAGAGGGGGTCCTTCACAAAGCCCACCACCGTGAGCTGGCCGGACCCGAGGCCGTCCACCCCTTCGGTGTCCAGCTCGATGACGTCCCCCACCCGGAGGCTGCCCGCCGCGCCGGCGTCCAGCACCTGGACGACGCACTCGCCGGCGGTCTCGGGCATCCGGCCCGACTCCAGCACCAGGCGGTTCATGTTGGCTTTGTCGGCCAGGGTGGGGTAGACCGGCAGCTGCTGGACCCGTACCGCCAGGGTGCTGCCCCCGCGGAAAGAGCCCTCGCAGTCCACCTGCTTGACGGGCATGACCGCCTCCACCCCTTCGGTGGCGGCGATGGCGTCGATGTCCTCCTGGCTGAGGCCCAGGGTGGAGACCACCCGCAGGTCAAACACGTTCTGGCCGCTGTACCAGTCCTGGCCGGCCCGGCGCATGCCGGGGGCCACGCTCAGCAGGCCGGACAGCATCATGACCCCCAGCAGGACGATGCCGAACACCGAGGCAAAGCGGCTTTTGTTGGCGGCAAGCTCCCGCCACATATTTTTGCGATAGGTCTTTTTCACTGCTGCTCACCACTCGATCTCTTCTACGGGGACGGGGTGCTCGTTGACCTCGTTCGAGATGATCTGGCCGCTGCGCACCTGGACGATCCGGTCGGCCATGCCGGTCAGGGCCGAATTGTGGGTGATGACGATGACGGTGCGCCCCGTCCGGCGGCAGGTGTCCTGCAAAAGGGCCAGCACCGACTTGCCGGTCTTGTAGTCCAGCGCGCCGGTGGGCTCGTCGCAGAGCAGGATCTTGGGGTTTTTGGCCAGGGCCCGGGCGATGGCCACCCGCTGCTGCTCGCCGCCCGACAGCTGGGCCGGGAAGTTGTTCAGCCGCTGCCCCAGCCCCACGCTGCGCAGGGTCTCGGCGGGGTCCAGGGGGTTTTTGCAGATCTCGATGGCAAGCTCGACGTTTTCCAGTGCGGTCAGGTTCTGGACCAGGTTGTAGAACTGGAACACGAACCCCACGTCGTACCGGCGGTAGGCGGTCAGCTCTTTTTCGGAAAAGCGGCTGACCTCGGCCCCGTCCAGGACGATGCGGCCCTCGTCGCAGCGGTCCATCCCGCCCAGCATATTCAGCAGGGTGGTCTTGCCGGCGCCGGACGGCCCGACGATGATGCAGAACTCCCCTTTGTTGACATGGAAGGTCATGTGGTCAGCCGCGGCCACCCGGACGCTGCCGGTCTGGTAATATTTCGACACGTCGGTAAAGCTGACAAAAGGCTCATCCATAACAACCACCTTCACTTTCCTTCAAATTTTTGAGCTTTTGCGCACAGGCACGCATTTCTACTCGTTCCACTATAATAGTACAACAAATGGGGCGTCTCTTGCAAGGAGATGCAGATTGTTTTAATGCAAACTTTACAATTCGCCCGCCTCCTGTGCAAAAAAAGTGCTTGACTTCACTGCCGCAGCGTGATACAATAAACCCAGTTTTATCAAACTTATATGCGTTGACGGGGAGAAATCGGGTCCCAGTCCCGCTTGCAGAGAGCCGCCGGGTGGTGCGAGGCGGCGCGGGCGTTCCCGGCTACTGGCCCCTGAGCAGCAAGGCTGAACGGTCATTCCCCAGTAGGCTTTGACGGATGCCCACCGTTACAGGGGCAGCGATTCGCGCGCTGCGCTGATCGTGTCGAGTGGCCGCATCATCTGCGGCAAAGAGAGTGGTACCACGGGCCGCCTTGTAAAAGAACTACAGGCTCTCGTCTCTCAGGGCTTTTCGCCTTGAAAGACGAGGGCCTTTTTCGTATCTTTTTTCACAGCCTTCAGGAGGAAAACCGCTATGATGGACGCCACCAAGTACGCACCCGGATACTACCCCGCACCCGCCGGCTACGACAGCTGGGTCAAGAAGGACCACATCGAACAGGCCCCCGCCTTTTGCAGCGTGGATCTGCGGGACGGCAACCAGGCCCTGATCGTGCCCATGAGCCTGGAAGAAAAGATCGAGTTCTTCCAGATGCTGGTCCGGATCGGCTTCAAGGAGATCGAGGTGGGCTTCCCCGCCGCCAGCGAGACCGAGTATGAGTTCCTGCGGGTGCTGATCGAGCGGAACATGATCCCCGAGGACGTCACCGTCCAGGTGCTGACCCAGTGCCGCGACCACATCATCCGCCGCACCTTCGAGGCGGTCAAGGGGGCGCCCCGGGCCGTCATCCACTTCTACAACTCCACCTCGGTGGCCCAGCGGGAGCAGGTGTTCCACAAGTCCAAAGAGGAGATCAAGCAGATCGCCACCGACGGCGCCCGGCTGGTCAAGCAGCTCAGCGAGGAGTACGAGGGCAACTTCCTGTTCGAGTACAGCCCCGAGAGTTTCACCGGCACCGAGCCCGACTATGCGCTGGAAGTCTGCAACGCTGTCATCGACATCATGCAGCCCACCCCCGACCGGCCCATGATCATCAACCTGCCCGTCACGGTGGAGATGAGCATGCCCCACGTCTACGCCAGCCAGATCGAGTACTGCTCGGCCCATCTCCACAGCCGGGACAGCGTCATCCTCTCCACCCACCCCCACAACGACCGGGGCACCGGCGTGGCCTGCGCCGAGCTGGCCGTCCTGGCGGGGGCCCAGCGGATCGAGTGCTGCCTGTTCGGCAACGGCGAGCGCACCGGCAACGTGGACGCCGTCACCCTGGCCATGAATATGTACAGCCACGGCGTGGACCCCAAGCTGGACTTTTCGGATATGCCCGCCATCTGCGAGCTGTATGAGCGGGTGACCCGGATGCACGTCTACGAGCGGACCCCCTACGCCGGCCAGCTGGTGTTCGCGGCCTTCTCGGGCAGCCACCAGGACGCCATCGCCAAGGGCATGGCCTACCGCAAGGCCACCGGCGAGCACCGCTGGACCTGCCCCTACATCCCCATCGACCCCCACGACATCGGCCGAACCTACGACGCCGACGTCATCCGCATCAACAGCCAGAGCGGCAAGGGCGGCATCGGCTTTGTGCTGGAGCAGAACTACGGCTACAACCTGCCCCCCAAGATGCGGGAGGACCTGGGCTACAAGGTCAAGGCCGTCTCCGACCACAGCCACAAGGAGCTGTCCGCCGCCGAGGTCTGCCGCATCTTTGAGCAGGAATACCTCAACAAGCAGAAACCCTTCAACGTGGCGGAGGCCCACTTCATCCAGAAGAGCGGCATCACCGCTTCGGTCACCCTGGAGATGAACGGCGCCACCCGCGAGGTGGTGGCCATCGGCAACGGCCGCCTGGACGCCGTGGCCAACGCCATCCAGACCGCCACCGGCATGGACTTCCACCTGGAGCAGTACGCTGAGCACAGCCTGGACGGCGGGTCCACCTCCCGGGCCGCCTCGTATGTGGGGCTGGTCTGGGGCGACGGCACCGCCACCTGGGGCGCCGGCACCGATACCGACATCATCGTGGCCGGCATCCGCGCCCTGGTCTCGGCCATCAACAACAAATAAGCAGCCAAAAACATACCAATGGAGGAGAACCGTATCATGGGAATGACTCTGACGCAGAAGATCCTTGCACACCATGCCGGCCTCGACCAGGTCAAGGCGGGCCAGCTCATCAACGCCAAACTGGACATCGTCCTGGGCAACGACATCACCACCCCGGTGGCCATCAACGAGTTCGAGAAGGCCGGTTTTGACGGCGTGTTCGACAAAGAACGGGTGGCCATCGTCCTGGACCACTTCGTCCCCAACAAGGACATCAAGAGCGCCACCCAGTCCAAGCAGTGCCGGGAGTTTGCCAACAAGTACGACATCCTCAACTTCTACGACGTGGGCCAGATGGGCATCGAGCACGCCCTGCTGCCCGAAAAGGGCATCGTCACCGCCGGCGACTGCGTCATCGGCGCGGACAGCCACACCTGCACCTACGGCGCCCTGGGGGCCTTTTCCACCGGCGTGGGCTCCACCGATATGGCGGCGGGCATGGCCACCGGCATGGCCTGGTTCAAGGTGCCTGCGGCCATCCGCTTCGTCCTCACCGGCAGCCTGCCCGAGCGGGTCTCGGGCAAGGACCTGATCCTCTCCATCATCGGCAGGATCGGCGTGGACGGCGCGCTGTACAAATCCATGGAGTTCACCGGCCCGGGGGTGGCCTCCCTCTCGATGGACGACCGGCTGTGCATTTGCAACATGGCCATCGAGGCCGGCGCCAAGAACGGCATCTTCCCGGTGGACGATGTGACCAGGGCCTACCTGGCCGGCCGCAGCCAGCGCGAGCCCGTTTACTACGAGGCCGACCCCGACGCCGAGTACGAGCAGACCATCGAGATCGACCTGTCCGGGCTGGAGCCCACCGTCAGCTATCCCCACCTGCCCGAGAACACCCACCCCGCCAGCGAGGGCGGCAGCATCCGCATCGACCAGGTGGTGATCGGCAGCTGCACCAACGGCCGCCTGGAGGACATGGAGGCCGCCTACAACATCCTCAAGGGCCGGCACATCGCCAAGGGGGTGCGGGGCATCATCATCCCCGCCACCATGGCCGTCTATAAGGAGTGCATCCTCCGGGGCTGGACCGAGGCCTTTATCGACGCGGGCTGCATCGTGTCCACCCCCACCTGCGGGCCCTGCCTGGGCGGCTATATGGGCATCCTGGCCGAGGGCGAGCGGTGCGTGTCCACCACCAACCGCAACTTTGTGGGCCGGATGGGCCATGTGAAGAGCGAGGTCTACCTGACCAGCCCGGCCACCGCCGCCGCCAGCGCCCTGACCGGCTTCATCACCGACCCGCGCACCGTTTGAGAGGAGGAGCACTGTCATGAACGCGAAAGGACACGTTTTCAAATACCCGGACAACGTCGATACCGACGTCATCATCCCCGCCCGCTACCTGAACACCCAGGACCCCAAAGAGCTGGCCTCCCACTGCATGGAGGACATCGACAAGAGCTTTGTCGCACGGGTGCAGCCCGGGGACGTGATGGTGGGCGGCTGGAACTTTGGCTGCGGCTCCAGCCGGGAGCACGCCCCCCTGTGCATCAAGACCAGCGGCATCTCGGTGGTCATCGCCAAGAGCTTTGCCCGCATCTTCTACCGCAACAGCATCAACATCGGCCTGCCCATCCTGGAGTGCCCGGCGGCGGCCGACGCCATCGCGGCGGGGGACCTGGTGAGCGTGGATTTTGACACCGGCGTCATCACCGACGAGACCACCGGCGCCACCTTCCAGGCCGAGCCCTTCCCGCCCTTCATCCAGGAGATCATCGCCGCCGGCGGCCTGATGAACTCCATCCGCGCCAGGCAGTAAGGAGGGACCGCACATGGAAAAGAACATCGCCGTCATCTGGGGCGACTGCGCCAGCCCCGAAATCGTCAAACAGGCCCTGCGGGTGCTGGACAAAGTAGCCGAAAAGTTCGGCCACACCTTCCACTACATCGACACCGCCATGGGCGGCGAGGCCATCGACAAATACGGCGACCCGCTGCCCCAGCACGAGCTGGACAAGTGCCTGGCCGCCGACAGCGTCCTGCTGGGGGCGGTGGGCGGCCCCAAGTGGGAGGGCCTGCCCGGCGCCCAGCGCCCCGAAAAGGGCCTGCTGCGGCTGCGGGCCGGGATGGGCCTGTACTCCAACAGCCGCCCTGCCAAAATCTGGCCCCAGCTGGCCCCGGCCAGCCCCCTCAAGCCCGAGATCGTGGCCAAGGGGATCGACTTCATCATCGTGCGGGAGCTGACCGGCGGCGTTTACTTTGGCGAGCACCGCACCGACACCCTGCCCAGCGGCGAAAAGCAGGCGGTGGACATCATGCCCTACACCGAGCATGAGATCGAGCGGATCGGCCGCATCGGCTTTGAGACGGCCCGCAAGCGCCGCAAAAAGCTGTGCTGCGTGGACAAGGCCAACGTGCTGGACACCAGCCGCCTGTGGCGCTCGGTGATGCACCGGCTGAAGGATGAGTACCCCGACGTGGCGTACAGCGAGATGTTCGTGGACAACTGCGCCATGCAGATCGTCAAGGACCCGGCCCAGTTCGACGTCATCGTCACCGAAAATATGTTCGGCGACATCCTCTCGGACGAGGCCTCCATGATCACCGGCTCCATCGGGATGATCCCCTCCTCCTCGCTGGGGGACGGCACCCGGGGCCTGTACGAGCCCATCCACGGCTCAGCCCCCGACATCGCAGGGCAGGACAAGGTCAACCCCACCGCCTGCATCCTGTCCGCCGCCATGATGCTGCGCTACAGCTTCGGCATGGCGGCCGAGGCCGACTGCATCGAGGCTGCCGTGGGCAAGGTGCTGGACAAGGGCCTGCGCACCGCCGACAATATGTCGGAGGGCTGCACCTGCCTGGGCTGCGCTGCCATGGGCGACGCCATCCTGGCGGAAATGTAAAAACAAAAGGTCCCCCGCTCTGTGGGCCAAAGCCGGAGCGGGGGACTTGCTGTGTCTCAACAAAGGAACAGGGAGCTGCATTGCTGCAGCCCCCCATTGACGATATTTGGCGGGTGTGCCCTTTCCCGCATTTCTTTTGGCCCAAAGGGCGTGTAGCAGCACGGTCTCTACTTCAAATATCATCTTATCCTATGTATATTATACCAGAATCATTCCCGCTTGTAAAGCAACGGATATTTTTCCATGAGTTTGTGCAGGTTTTTATCCCGAAGGCGGTAGAACGTCATAACGGAGTTTTTATGTCCGGGAACATCTGTCCCGAGCGCCAATCTCACGACGACATTCAGGTTGGTCTCAGGCAGACGCCGGACTGCAAAAATGGTCCCTGCATGCTTGGTGTCCTGCAGGATCAGATCGGGAGACAGAACCGTACAGGCGCCGTACGCCTGAAACAGGCAATAGTCCTGCGGATGGCGGGCCTGGATGTGCGCCAGGCGTTCATCGGTGACGATGATTTCGGTGGTTTGCAGCGCCCCGAAAACAGGCTGCAAATGCAAAAGGGTGGGATCAAGAAAACCCAGTGACAAAAACGCTATGATACTCACCCTCCCGACCGCGTGTGATGGAGTAAGTATACAATACTTTTGGGACGCTGTAAAGAAATGACGGCGAACTGTGTTGAAATTGTCTCATTTGACAAATCACAAATTTTGAACTATACTGTTCACGATCAACGTTTTCTGACGGAAAAGGAAAGAAGCGGGGCCCTGCGCCCTGCCCGGAAAAAGAGAGGGACCATCATGCTGACACTGGACAAAATCTACCACGCCGCCTTCGTGCTGCGGGATGTGGCGCGGCGCACCGACCTGATCGAGGCCCCGCACCTGTCCCGCCACGGCGGGCAGCTCTACCTCAAGACCGAGAACCTGCAGGTGACCGGCAGCTTCAAGGTGCGGGGGGCCTATTACAAGATCAGCCAGCTTTCCCCCGAGGAGCGGGCCAAAGGGGTCATCGCCTGCTCGGCGGGCAACCATGCCCAGGGCGTGGCCCTGGCCGCCACCCGGATGGGCATCCGGAGCATCGTCTGCATGCCGGACGGCGCCCCCATCATGAAGGTGGAAAACACCAAGAACCTGGGCGCGGAGGTCTGCCTGGTGCCCGGCACCTACGACGACGCCCACGACTACGCGGTCAGCCTCCAGGCCGAGACGGGCATGACCTTCATCCACCCTTACGACGACGAGCTGGTCATTGCCGGGCAGGGGACCATCGGCCTGGAGATCCTGGACCAGCTGCCCGACCTGGATGCGGTGATCGTCCCCATCGGGGGCGGCGGGCTGATCGCGGGCATCGCCTTCACCATCAAGAGCCTGCGGCCCGACGTCAAGGTCTACGGCGTCCAGGCGGCGGGGGCCCCCAGCATGTATCTGTCGGTGCGGGACCACCGCTACCAGACCCTGGACACCGCCGCCACCTTTGCCGACGGCATCCAGGTCAAGACCCCCGGCGAGCTGACCTATGAGCTGTGCGAAAAATACGTGGACGAGGTGGTCACCGTCAGCGAGGACGAGATCGCCGCGGCCATCCTGTCCCTGATGGAGAACCAGAAGCTGGTGGCCGAGGGCGCCGGCGCAGTGCCGGTGGCGGCGGCCCTCTTCGACAAGCTGCCCATCCAGGGCAAAAAGGCGGTGTGCGTGCTGTCCGGCGGCAACATCGACGTGAACATCCTCAGCCGGGTCATCACCCGGGGCCTCATCATGAGCGGCCGCAAGGCCAACCTGACCATCGCCCTGGAGGACAAGCCCGGCCAGCTGACCCGGGTGTCCAGCATCGTGGCCGAGTGCGGCGGCAATGTGGTGTCGGTCCAGTACGACGGCTCCGACCCCAATATGCCCATTTCCAGCTGCTTCCTCAAGCTGGGCATGGAGACCCGCGACGCCGCCCAGATCGAGCAGATCCGGACCGAGCTGTCCAAAGCCGGCTTCCAGCTGGTGAACGAACGCACCTGAGGCGGCCCCGCCGCCCTGCAAGAAAGGAGCTTTTGCCATGAATGTGATCTCCACTTCCAATGCGCCCGCCGCCATTGGGCCTTACAGCCAGGCCCTCGACCTGGGGGACCTGGTGTTCGTCTCGGGCCAGCTGCCCGTGGACCCCGCCACCGGCCGGATGCCCGACACGGTGGAGGCCCAGGCCGCCCAGAGCCTGGCCAACCTCCGGGCCATCCTGGCCGAGGCCGGCCTGACCATGGCCCATGTGGTCAAGACGGTGATCTTCCTGGCGGACATCAACGATTTTGCCGCCGTCAACGGCGTGTACGCCCAGGCGTTCGCCCAGCCCTATCCCGCCCGCAGCTGCGTGCAGGTGGCGGCCATCCCCAAGGGGGCCCGGCTGGAGATCGAGTGCATCGCCCGGCGCTGAGCAACACAGGCAAGGCAAAAGCCCTGCGGAGAACGCGGATGCGTTTCAGACTGTCAAAAAAGTCCCGTCCAGCCGACATGTGCGGATGGACGGGACACATACAGGGAAATTGAGCGCTGAGAGTGTGCGAGGCCGCAAGGCCGAGTGCGCGGTTCAGCGCTCAATTTTGTCCCCAGGGGGATACCAGGGGGAAGGAATTTCTGTCCTGCGCAGCAGGCAGAAATGGGTTCCCCCTGGAGCGTGGCGCTTTTGCGACACGCTGGAACGCGGATGCGTTTTCCACAGGGCTTTTTGTCGGTTCAGGCGGCGCTCTGGGCCGGGGCGGAGGGGGCGGAGGCGGCCGCTTCGCTGGCGGCGGCGCCCTCCGTGGTCTCGGCCGTCTCCTCCGGGGCGACGATCTGGCTGTGGGCCACATGGGTGCGCAGGTAGTCCACCCAGGCGGTGTAGCCCTCGGGCTTCAGGTGGTAGCCGTCGGGCTGGGCGTATTCGGCCCGCAGGTCGCCGTTTTCGTCGGCCAGCACCTCCCACAGGTCCAGGAAATAGCAGCCCTTTTCCACCGCCAGGGCGGCAAGGTCGTTGTTCACCTGGATGAACCGCTCGGCGTACATCCCGCTGTGGCGGGCGTCGGCGGACACTTCGGGCCGCACCGGCGTGATGGACTGGACGTAGATGTCGGCGTCGGGCAGCAGCTCCCGGATGCGGTCCAGCATCAGCCCGTAATAGTTCAGGAAGCTGGAGTAATCCCGGTCCTGGGTCAGGACGTTGGTGCCCAGCAGGATGTAGACCGACTGGGGCGCGTAGGACACCAGGGCGTCCAGCGGCACCTCTTCCACGCCGTCCACCCGCTTGCAGGTGGAGCCGTTGACCACCGCGCTGGGCCCCACCCCGCGGTACGCGCAGTAGTGGGCGTTGGGCAGGCCGGTGTCGTAGATCTGCATCCCCTGGGTGATGCTGTCCCCCAGAAAGACTGCGGTGTCAAAAAAGCTCAGGTCCACCGGCTGGGCCTCGGTGGCCGGCATGGAGGCCAGCCGGAAATCCATCGCGGTGGTCACGCCGTCGGCCAGCTTCTGGACGGTCAGGCTGGTCTGCCGGGTGTAGCTGAGGGTGCGCCACTCGGCGCTGGGCAGGGCCTGCTCCAGCAGGGTGGCCTGGGGCTCACTGCGGCTGGGCGGGGTGGGGTAGAGCTGGCGCCACAGCACCCATACGCCGCACAGCAGCACCAGCAGCACCAGCGCCAGAAAGGTGGTGAACATCCTGCGCCAGCGCCTGTGCAGCACGTGGCGGCGGTATTCCTGATAATCTGCCATAGGCAGCACCTCCTTGCCCCGGCGGGGGGCGGTTCGTCATGGTTCTGCTTTTATTATAGCGGTTTGCAGGCCCGGGCGCAAGCGGCAGATGCAAGTCTGGAAAGCCGGGCGGCTTTATGCTATACTTATAAAATAAGACCATGAGACGCCCCGGCAGGCCCGGCGGCAGGAATCCTTTTACAGAAAGCAGGTATCACCCCATGCGCACAGACCCTTCGCTGCACTATCTGGACAACGCGGCCACCACCATGGTGGACCCCGCGGTGGCCGAGGTCATCCACGACGCCATGCTCCGGCACTGGGCCAACCCCTCCTCCCTGTACCCGCCGGGTGCGGAGAGCGAGGCCGCCCTGAACCATGCCCGGGCGGCCCTGGCCCGCACCATCGGCTGCAAGAGCCGGGAGTTTTACTTCACCTCCTGCGGCAGCGAGGGGAACAACCTGGCCCTGCTGGGCGGGGCGCGCAGCCGCACCTTTGGCAAAAAGATCCTCTGCTCGGGGTTTGAGCATCCCAGCGTCCGCCGCCCGCTGGAGGCGCTGGCCGGCTCGGGCTGGCAGGTGGAGTTCGTGCCGCCCGCCGCCGACGGCAGCCTGGATGTGGACCGGCTGCTGGAGCGGGTGGACCGGGCCACCATCCTGGTGGCCTGCATGATGGTGAACAACGAGACCGGGGCCCGCTGCGATGTGGAAAAGCTGGCCCGGGAGACCAAAGCCCTGAACGGCCGCACCATGGTCCACGTGGACGGCGTCCAGGCCTGGATGCGGCTGCCGGTCCGGCTGGAGGGCAGCGGCATCGACAGCTTCACGGTCAGCGGCCACAAGATCCACGCCCCCAAGGGGGTGGGCGGGCTGTACCTCAGCGACAGGCTGGTCCAGAGCTTTCAGCCCCCCTACCTGGGCGGCGAGCAGGAGAGGGGGCTGCGCCCCGGCACCGAGAACCTGCCCTATGCGTTGGGTCTGGCTGCGGCGGCCACCCGTCTGGCCGGGAACATGAAGGCCCGGCAGGAGAAGGTCCGGGCTCTGAATGAACAGCTCCGGGCGGGGCTGGCGGCCTTCCCTGAGATCGAGATCAACAGCCCCGAGGGATCGGTGCCCGAGGTGCTGAATTTCAGCGAGAACTGCATCAAGAGCGAGACCATGCTGGCCTTCCTGGCCGAGAAACAGATCTATGTCTCC
>OERS01000059.1_pt1 | contig 22899 bp, 39 predicted proteins | sample 1540071 | NCBI WGS metagenome assembly OERS01 (sample SAMEA3891878, study PRJEB23780) | metagenome | biome: terrestrial biome; feature: animal house; material: Caecal content | place: Italy | collected 2015-05-05 | reverse complement strand
CATCAGGACCGATGGCAATATCGTATGCATACCCGTCAATGTCGTTAAGCAAAGCATAGTAGCCTTGCAAGGCCTCTTGCTCACGCTTGTTGTTCTCGGCGAGAATAGGCCCGAAGCGCAACGCCATTTTACGTACGATTTCACTTTTTGTCATCACTCGTCCCTCCTGTACCGCCTTGCATGCCTCCCGTCATCATGGCCTGCATATTCGTTTGCGCGGACCCTTTCTCTATGCGGTCGCGCTCGTTAGTCCTTTCGACATTTGCCGCGTGTGTTGCACCGTTGCCCGGACGTCCTGCGCCCTCACGAGTGCCGCCGGGCGCTGCGCCCTGACCTGTATTGCCGGCAAGCCCGTTTGCGTTCTGCATATCTTGTATAAACGACAATGCGAGCTGTACTGCGTCAGGGTTTTGAACAAGAATTTGCTCAATCTGCGCGGGCAGATGCTGCTGTGCACTCTTAAGGAACGCAAGCGCGTACTTCGCGAGCGGGTAGCCCATCTGTTCCTTCATAGTCCAGTACATTTGAAGCGCCCTGTTCGGGTCGGTCTGAGTGCCCATCGTACCGTTCAAGAAGTCGTTGTCGATAAGTTGCCACATTGCCGCGCGGTCCTGAGTAATTTCGGTCGCGGTATCTACGGACCAAGCAAAGTCGTCTCTGTAGTAGAATTCGCCGGTCTCGTCGTCCTTAGCAAGGAACATATACTTCGACCAAACTTCTTCTTTCTGCGAACCGTCGGGCAACAGTTTAACGTACGAACGCTCTTCGTCGCTGAAGGCCAGCATATTCTTAAAGATAAGTTCATACACGCCCGAATACGCGAGATTGCGGAGCGTGTTGGGCGCGTTGTTACGCTGGGCGCTCGCCGCCATCTGAAGTTGTTTTGCCTTGCCGGAACGCGCGCTCGGGTCCGCTTTACCCTGGTCCGTGTTCGTAACGCCTACGGTCGACTTCGCAATGTCGTAAAGCATCTGAGCCATCGTGATTTCTTCGGTAATATCGGCGACAACTTGCTTTACCTGAATTGCCTGACCCTCTTGAGGGCTTTCGATTTCGACATAGCTGAGCTCGTCGCTCTTATCGGTGATATGCGTGTCCTTAAGCTTAGTTAAATAAGCCTTAGATTTCGCGCTCTTACGCTCTGCCTTGTTCAAGAACTTGTTGATAAGGTCTTGGTCTTCGAGCAAAATCTCGACTTCACTCATACCGTAGAGGCTTCGGGGCACGCCGATACGTCTGTATGGCACAAAAGGCAGTTGGCGTAGCAAGTAGTGCGGTATGACAGTATTTTCCGGTATCGTCTGAGCATCGTCGGCCTTAGGCTGATTGTCCTGAGGGTTATCGGAGTCGTTCGTTGCGTAAGGGTTTGTGACAAAAGTTAACGGCTCTTTCAACTTCTGCTCTTTGACAGAAAAATACTTGAAAGACGTAGAGCCACAAACCGGGCACTTTGTGTCGAACGGACTGATATGTCTGCAGACGGTACACTCACGGCGCTTGCGAATGCCCCATTCGAGGTCGTTACAAAGTACCTGCATGCTCGTTTCGCACCAACTGAACTTGCCGACCAAGCGGTCTTCGTTGAGGAAGTAGCAGTTTACGACCGGAACAATATCGTTTACGTTCGGCGAACGAACTTCACGGCCGTACAGGTCGATGACCTCTGCAACGGTGAGCTGCGTCTCTTCGAAAATGTACTCGAGTCTCTTGTAGTCCGTGATACCAGGCTGCGGGAAGACCGTGTCGATGGGACAAACCGTGACAATGGGATTGCCCGAGCGCTCGTGCGTGTTGTCAAACGGGTTCCAACCGACCTTAAACCATACGAGCGAGTCAATCAGAACGCTGTGCTCGGCCTCGTCGTTGGTCGCTTCGGACAGCATACGGTCCATTTCGTGCTTGATTAAAGCCTCGGTAGCATTCACAGGCACAATGTCCGCGTGGTACCGAGGTGACATTTTGGGCGCAGGAATGTGCGAATTGACCTTGTCTTCAACAAGCTCGAAGCACACTTTGCGCACTGCTTTCATTAACTTCTCCGTGGGCTTGCCCTGAGAGTCGAGTATCTTAAACCTGCCTTCGTACGCGTCGCGCCAAACCTGTACCATTTGCGCATTTGCACGTGACTTATTGTACTCGCCCTTAGCCTCCGTATACTTGATATGCCAAAGCTGAAGAAGTGACTCTTCCTCTTCGGTATTTACGTATTCAGGCTTACGACGTTGGTTCAAGTAGGTCAATACTCTGCTGTCGGTTATGCCCGGATGGATGAGTTTCGTCTCAGTCTTTTGGCCATCCATTATACCACACCTCCAAAACCTTCACGAGGCTTCCATTTTAGGTTAGCTCCGTGCATTCTTATAAAAGCTTCTCTTTCTTCTCTTGTCTCAAGCTTCTCGTAGTCTTCTTCCATATAGTCATCCCAGACAGAATAGCGCGAGTAACGCATCGGCTTTTTGTCAGGCTTTTCTTCACCTGTCATTAACCCTATGTTCTTAAGCATAGACTGCGAGTGGCAGTCGACCAAGTCGTCGTTTGCCCCGAAGGGGAACGTAGAAAGTTCATGTTTAACCGCTTGTATATAAGACAAATCGTCATCCCACTCGAAGTCGTCGGGGCTAGAAAACTGCGCCCAATCGCTCTCAGTAGGTATAAAGTTTCGTCCGTCGCGGTGATAGGCCGCAACCGCCTGTGCCCTCGAATACTTGCCGCCTTCGGGGTTTAGCGGATAGATACTCGGGAAGTCTTTCTCGTCGATACCGAGCTTCTTTCGCCATTTGCGCAGTACCGATACGATGCCGGGCCCGTTAGCTTTATCCTCAATGTAGATTACGTCAATCTCAGGAAACTTTTTACATAAGTAAATTATTTTATCTAACGTATCAGGTAAGTCCAAATGCTTCCTGACCACGTAGCGCCAATAGTCGTTACCCTGATAGATTGCACCGACCTTCATTGCCACGTAGTCATTCGCTTTATTGTCTTTGAACGTGGCGTCGATTGACAAATAAACGCGGTCGCACTTGGACAGATTAAGGTCACGTATATAGTACTCCATCCAGTTGTCTTGTCTAAACAGGGAACCTTGTTCGTCGGACGGGTCACCCTGGAAAAGGGCATTGTAGACGTGCGAGCCCTCGGAGTTTATATATGCCTCTTTAATTTCCTGAGCCCATTTACTGTCCAGGCCCATTTCGGGACAAATGCCTTCGCCGACTTCACGACCAAGGGGGTCGGTTGCTTTATTCTTCTCGGTGCACATTGCCGCGTAGTTGTAGTCGCCAACAATGTACTTCTTACGCTTACGCCTCAACCAACCAATAAGGTCGTTTACAACCCAGCGCGTGCACATAACAATACACAATGAGCCCGGGTTACCTAAGAGACGCGTTTCGATCGCCGACTGGAAGTACTCTATGTTATCTGCAACCTTCACTTCCGAGTCGGCGTCCTTCATGTTCTTGATAGGGTCGTCGATTACGACAACATTACCAGTTTTACCTGTGATAGCGCCGCCCATACCGGCAGTGTGCATACCGCCGCCGGTCGAGTCCCAAAGACCCGTAGCCGGACTGAACACCATTGTTTCCCAGTCCTCTGTCGACTGGACCTTATCGTGAAGTTTTATCCTGCCACCGGACAAGTTTAGAGCAAACTCTGCGAACTTATCCCTGTTGGCGCGCCCGAAGGTCTTCGTAAAGTCCGCCTCATAACCTAAGGTCAAGACAGACTTATACGGGTCTTTCGTAAGCACCCACGACTGAAAGCTCTTCGTGATAGTGAAGGACTTTCCCGTCTGAGGACTTGCGGACAGGAGTATTAACCCATAGGGCATGCCCGGATTGGGCCCTTTCTCATAGTTCTTCTGCAAGTTGGCAGAAAGGCTATAGTGATAGGGCGTCATACGGTAGCCGTAGTTCGTGGCCTGCAAGTACGCGGGGTAAGAACGGAGGCACTTACGGCGAATGACTTCGCCCTCCAAGCTCTTCCAGTTCAACTTGCCGCTGCGAACTGATTTGACTTCGGCCGGCGATAATATGTCATACCCGTACTCTTTCTTTAGCGCTTCTAAGCTCTTCATTCGTCGGTAGGCTTAGGTTCCTCGCCCTGTGCCGCCGCGGCTTCGGCCTGTTTTCTCTGTCTGTACTCATAGAGTGCTTCAAGTTCGTCGTCTGTAAGGTCGTCGTACGGGTTCTCGCTGATGGATACCTCCTCTTTGACCTTACCTGCCGTCCTGTCGAGCAATGTACCAAACGGCTGGTCTGCAAAGCGGGCTCTTATGACGTTGCATTCTACAATAAGCTCAGCCTGCATCGGCTCACGGTCTTTGCCCTCAGCCCGCAGACGCTCCACGACATTATTGTATGCCATCCTGTCTATCTCGCTTTGCAACGTAGGCGCCTCGGTCTTCGGGTCGATAATCTCAGGCAGCGGTTTCCCGTTCGCACTCAACGACTCGGCTATCACTTGACGCCACGCCTTTTTAGCATATCTCTGGTCCTGAAACAAAGAAGCGTATTCACGCTCTTCGCGCTCTTTCTTCGTCATAGCCTCTAACCTCCTTCGGCCTAAAAGACTCTCGCCCAAGGCCCTATATTATATTATATTCCTGTTTGACAGGTTTTATGCACTTTCTACTGACAAATAGTAAATTTTATATGACAAAGTTTAACCGCAAGGCACTAGGCTCACAGGTCACGCTTTGACAGTAAATATCTGGGCGGCTGTGCGCCGGTCGATATGTGGACGGAGGGATTCACTATCGTCTATTTTAGGATATATCTGAGGGACGATGGGAGGGGCCCTATGAAATAGCCACGGATGATGTCCAGGAGTCCCAGAGACGTCTTAAACGACGTTTTAGGATAGTCCTGGAAAATTTTCCGGAATTCTATATGCGGGCGAGCGCACAGGCACGCGTGGGCAGGCGGGTATCAATATTTATCAACGCGCGGTATCAACATTTATCATACGCGCGAGTGTGCGGGTATCAACATTTATCATACGCGCGGTGGACTCTGTTAGACGTGGACTCGAGGCCTCGTCGGCCCGCCGGTCTACTAAAGGCAGCGTTAAGACTATGACTCAAGGGGCCCCCGATTTTGACTGGAAGAAACTGAGTCGAAAAATTTCGTGGCAAATAGACATAGGCTCTTTATACCGCTTCTCCCAAGGCGGCCCAAGGTGGCGTTTTCAATATTTATCAAGTTACTATTAGTGTCAAAACGATTGAGCAACTCAAAAATCTCAAGGCTCAATTGTGAATGGAGGCAAAATATGTTAAAACTCACTCGCAAAGGCAATGAAGTATTCTTCGAAGGCAAGAAGTTGACCATCGTGGCGCAGGCGACGAAGGGCGAAGGCAAGGAAGTCGTGAAAATCGCGGGGCTCGAGGGCTCAAATGGCCAGAAGTGGCTTGCGCTCGCCAAGCTCAAGGAAGGCGAAAACTCCGTGGAATGCCAAGGGCGTGAAGGCGTGGTCGTGACCAAGTCCTACTCGCTCACCGAGGACGAGGCGAAGAAGGTCAAGGAGCTCCAAGCCCAAATCGACGCCATCATCGAGGCCGCGAAGGCTCGCTACGTCGCCAAGCCCAAGCTCGACGTGGACCCGTCCAAGATGACCGAGGCCGAGCGCGAGGCCAAGATTGCCGAGATTAAGAAGTACTACGGGCTCAAGTAAGCCCGTAGGCCCGAAAGGGCCAACTTCTTTTAACCCGAAAACCCGGGCAAGGAGTGCCAACCCGTCGTAGGTTCGCATGCTCGCCCATCCCAAAGACCCCAAGACCCAAAAGGGCAAGGAGCGCCAACCCGTCGTAGGTTCGCATGCTCGCCCATCCCAAAAACCCCAAGACCCAAGCAACCCAAAGACCCACAACCCAAGGAGGTATCTATGGACGGTAACAAGTTTGCAAACCAACTTACGCAAATGGCCAAGGACGCATTCCTCATGTGCTCGAAGAGCCTTGAAGACTTCGGTGAACTCACCAAAGGTTCTATCAGACACTACGGCATGGCGTTCGCCTACCTGGATGCGGCGCGGAACGTGCCCTTCCAGTCCAAGGAGGCCTACGAGACCTACGAACGACTCGAAGCCGAGTGGCGCGACTCGCCCTTCGGCACGGCCTACCGCAAGCACATAATCACGTCTACGCCCAAACACCCGCAAGCGTGAGCATCAAAATAGCAAGCTAAGTTGAAGGAGGTAAAAGCATGAAAGCCATTCGCAAGCATCCCGAGTCGTTCGGCATCTACTACGACCAAACCCAAGTACAAGACGTCACCCCGAGCAAGCTCGTCTTGCTCTGGGGCGAGACGCCCGCAGCCGTCGTCGGCGAAACCGACACAACGTACCAGCTCGTCACTTCCGATACGACCCGCGTGGCCACAATACCCGAAGACGACGCGAGATGGCAACACGAGGGCAAGCTCCGCGCATTCGACCGCGAGTACCTCATCATGCTGCCCACCATCATCGAAGTCTCCAAGGACCTCGTGTCCGAGGCTAAGTGCTGGTGCGATACCGGCATCAACTGGGACACCTACTACGCGCTCAACAAAGAAGACCTGCCGAGCAACCCGGACTCGACGGACGGTAGGACTGAAATCCGCGAGACCGAGCTCTTCGGGTTCAAGGTATGGTGCGAGCGCGTGCACAACGTGAGGTGGTAAGCATGCGTGTAAGCATCGACTGGTTCATTGACGCAAACAACACAACGGGTACGGCGCACGCCGCGTACCACGAGGCTTCGAGCGAGTTTGGCGCGCTCGAGTGGCTTAAGTCCATAGCCAAGGAGCACAACCTTGACGAAGAGCATGTAAGCCAAATCGTCGTTGACGGTTACAACCGCGAGGACCTCAAACTCTGTGTGTTCCGCGAGACCACGTTCATCATAGGCCGCAAGCTCTCTCACGAGAAGGGCTGGGACACCGTGTGCCGCAAGCACTGGAATGGTGACAAGTCTTGGGTCGATTATAAGGACGCGAAGCACTACGACAGTAAGGACGAAGCCATGAAGGTCGCAAAGGCTGTGGCCTACGGACGCGAGTTCTGTTACCTGGTCGAAGAAATCGACGAGTACGGCTTCGTGGTCATGGCGTACGAGGTGTAACATGGGCTGGTTCATAGTGATACTCATACTCATAGGCGCCGGTTGGGAGTTCGAGCAATGGTTCGTGAGCCATCGCGACATGAAGCTGTGGGAGAAAGCGGGCAAGCCGTGCTCTTACAAAGATTGGGCCGCGTACGTCAAAGCGAATGGCTGTCCGGGTGCCTGCGAACAAAAATGTGCATGGTGCGACATGAGGTCCGAGTGCCCTTTGAACAAGAAAGGAGCCAGTGAGGACTCGGAGGCTAAGTGACGTCGGCTCGTTGAACAAGAAAAGAAGGCGACTGTGGGCAACTTGGAGACGACGAGTCGTCGGGACAATAGATTGAGCGGACGGAGGGACGAAGGTCGAGGAGAATAATTTGAAGGGATAATACCATACGGCTCTATGGGGGGGTAAATTTATCTAAGTAATGTTTTCTACTTTTAATTATATAATAGTATAATACCATATATAAATATATCTCATCCCTTAGACCCTAATGGTAATCTCTCTTCAAATTATTTGAATGGACCTGCGTCTCTAAGAGTACACAAAGCCAACGAGTACACACTCACGAAGAACCTAACGAGCAAACCGAGACTAAATCAAATGGAGGTAACAAGTATATGAACAAAGGGCAACTAAACGAACTTCTCCAACTCACCGACGATTATTACACCATCAACGAAGACGTACTGACACAAGAGGACGTCGACCGTATCAACAACCTGAAAAGCGCCATTAAGAGCGAGCTCGGCGAACAGGAAATGACCACGGGCGATTTTGCCTTCTGGCTTAACCAACATGAAGACGAACACCTCAAGGGCTGGGCCGTTATCGTGCTCGACTGGGAGCCCATGACCCACACGCTCCGCGAATGGTTGATTTTTCTGTCCAAAACGCTCGACGAGCATATAGACAACCTCAACAAAGAGCACTATTGACTCGAGGAGGCCAAGCTATGACCGACAAACAACGCGCTCAACTTATCGCGCTCGGCATCGACCCGGATACTGGGCGCAAGATAAGGAGCGACAAAGGACAACCACGCGGAAAAGTCTTGAACCCAGACGATAAGCGCTTAGGCCCATCGAGCAAAATGGACACGTTCCATAGAGTCATGACTCGTTTGCGTAAATACGACGAAAAACGTGCTTCTAAAGGCGAACAGACTATATTAGGTCAATTCGACGAGAATGGGTACTTTTGTATAATACCTGAGACCTTCGAGAAAGTGGGTGGCGTCTATCAGCAGCGCATAGAAGGACGAATAATTGTCCATAGCATACGCAAAGTGCGAACGCAAAAAGAGTTAGACCTCGAGAAGTATAGATTTGAGGGGTTTCAAGAGTGGGCGTTTTCGGAGCATGCGAATGAGCCTGCGGAGCTCGATTATCACGGTAAAATAGCCATACGTATGATGCTTAAGTGTCGGTATTGTATCAACGACAAAACTGCAGATGAGTGTATGAACAAACGTAAGATAACGTGGTTCGAGTTGTTTTGCGAACTCTACTATCTCGACCCGATGGAAGCCAGTTTGTGGGACTACGAGACGTGGTTGTCTCACTACAAGATTGCCCCGGCGGAAACCTTACCTGACGACTTTGTGTTTCATATAAAGACCCCGCCAGGTACGCCAGAGTTTATGCCTGAGTGGCAATATCGTAGAGAAAAACTCGAGCGGCAACAAGAGGAAGCGGTGCAGGCGGAACGTGAGCGCAAGAGGTCGCAGTTCTTAACGAATATGGGCATAAAACCCAGAGACGTGAAAGCGACCGAGGAAGAGTTGCGGGCGGAAGCCTTGCGGCGTAAATACGGAGGCAAGAATGACACTACCACTGACTAAGTTATCAACGACTTTGTTAGACATAAGTATTACCAAAGAGTATGCGCAAACGGCGTCCATTTACAAAGCTGTTAACGTCTTTGTAAACCGGCTCTACAACGACATCAGCAACTTCGCGTCCTTTGAGTCATTCGCATGGACAAATTATTGTCATCATGTCAAGAAGAGCAAGCGCGGCAAGACGGTCATAGGCTTGACACGTCGAGGCGAAGAGCTATGGCGCATCACCTACAAAGGGAACCGAAAATAAACTGTCCGGTAGTCAATAAGAACGACTAAATTCAAACCGAGACAGTGTGGCTTAGCCACAAGGAGCGTTTATATGTGCAAACCTGAAATCTACGACAATGGTTTGACCGGGAGTTTGAGGGCAATTCCTCCCGACGTCGCGGTAACACCGAGCTGGTGTAAAAAGTACACGTACCGTACGCCCGGCGGAGCCTTGGTCTTTCAGGCGACACGTGCCGACCACCCGGATGATACCAAAGGCACCTATTATGGCGAGTGGGTCGACACGACCGACGAACAGTATGCAAAAGAGCACGACGGCAAAACGCGGAGGGCTCGTTCGGGTCAGTCGAAGAAACCCAGCGAACCCGATAAAGACGAGTTGGCGAAGGCCGAGGCCCTGCTCGCCCTCTTGAAAGGAGGTAACAAGTAATGCCGTACGCCATAGCATATCTTAAGACCAGCGTTCCTTACGGCGCGCTCGGAAAGGCCCGCGTGTATAAGATACTTCGTGTGTTCGACAACGGAGAGACTTTGGAGCAGGTAGCCGCTCAAATCAACAAGGTTGCACGAGAATACGACATTGAGGACTCGTCGCAACTGTGCATAGTCTACTCGGACTAAGGAGGAAGTAACTGCGTAAGCTTTTACTTGTGAAGCGCAGCGAAACATATGTGTATGGCAACGCCACTTTGGTCCTATGAAGAAACGTATGCGCCAAGCACGGACATAACATTTGTCTTAAAGCACACGTACAACGAAGGTCAAATCGTCGTGACCGAGTGCATCGGCTGGTATCACGGCGGACCAGACAAAATCTCAACGGAGCGCGTAGTCCAAGGACTTATGGGCAACAAAGCAATCTATAAATGGAGGAAGTAACCGTATGGGTAATATAACATACGCCGTATTAAACTGTTCCATCTATAGCCAGTACATTAAAGCCTACGTGCTCGGCGGCAATTGTACGTTTACGTTGTATAGCGAAAAGACTAAACTACGTTATACGTTTCGCGTAAGGTCTCGTAAGAATAGCGAGTGGTATCGCGTCGAGAGGCTCTACGGCGACGATAATACGAAAGACTACAAGTACATTGGGTGCTTCAAGTTGGACCAACATAACTTGTTATCGACGAAGTTTGATAACTATGGCCCAGCCGAGTCTCAAATAAAGTACTTCTTGAACGTGCTCTGGGGCTCGTTGAAATGGCCGGCAACAATGTACATGTACCCGAGTGGACGATGTGCTCGGTGCGGACGTCTCTTGACGACACCCGAGTCAATAAAAACAGGCTTTGGCCCGAAGTGTATCGGAAAAGTATAAAGGAGGTATAATATGGCTCGTGTAAACAAGGAAGCGTTAGCTCGTTGGTTCGCGCTCAAGCGGGACCGCGGCTACAGATACTGCATCGCGTATTGCGAAGGCGAAGCGCCGCGTATGTGTTTCACCAAAGATATTCTCGAAGCGCGTATCAAAAGTGCAATCGTCGGCGGAGTCATCGGTGACTTAGAGACGATGCAAGTTGTTTGGTAAAAATATAAGGAGGAGTAACTGCGTAAGCTTTTGCTCGCGAAACGCAGTGAAGTATGTATTATGACATATGTTCTCGTAGGTCTGTGTGTTGCGGTGGTTGTAGGCATCGGTGGCTACGTCTTCGGAAGCAACTACAAGATTGAGTTACACAAACGCGACCGTCACGACGACACGGACGATAACTCAAAAGACGACATGAATTCTTAACCTGTCCGGGTAAAAATTCACAAGTCAAATTTGTTTTACAAAAGTTAAAATAGGTCAAGATAATAGTGAATTTTCTTAACCTAAAAGTCATATAATATAATATGGACGAAAAATTGAAGGGTCGTCCGCCACAGGTCAATAAATATCGGTGCCGCTATCACCGAACGAGTAACTCTCATTAGCCTGTTCACGTCCCAATCTGTTCCAAGTCCAGAAAAGAAAGCCAAGTAAAAAGGAGACAAAGTTATGGCAAAAATCGTTAACATTGATGGCAAGTATTATTTCGATGCTTGCGACGGCACCGAGGCCAAAGAGTGCGTGGTCTGGCTCGAAAAGAGCAAAGCGAACGACGCGCATCCCGACGGCAAACCGTGGATTAAGTTGCCCAAGGACAACTGCACGAACCGCGCGTACTTCAGCGAAGACCTCTTCAAGAAAGAAAACATCAACGGCGAAATCGAAGTTCCGGTCAAGACCACACCTCCCCGCGTGTTGGGCACCAGCGGCGTAAGAGCCGACGTCATCAAGTACCTCGACGAAGATACGGCGACCGAGTACACGAACCTCGTGGACGGCGCGGTCGAGAAGTATAAGACCGCGAAAGCAAACTCGAAGAAAAAGAAGCTCGAGGACATGAACGAAGCCGAATTGCAGGCGTACATCGAGTGCCTGAAGAACGGCACGAAGTACACCGCGGGCGACGCGCCGAAGTCGTTTATCGACATGTTCACCGACGAAGAGCTCGAGAGATACAACGAAATTCTCGCGACCGCAATGGAGAACAAAGCGAACGCTCCGAAGGCAAAGCGCGGTCCTTTGACCGACGCGGAAAAAGCGGCGCGCAAAGCGAAGAGAGACGCGAACGAACTCACCAAGGCCGAGAAACTGCTTGCCGCGCTTCAGGCGGCGTCCGTCGTGTCGGATGACGACGAGGATGAGGACGAAGTCGCCGACGATACGGAAGAAGTCGACGAAGATGTGAGCGAGTACGTCGAAGACGAAGAGGTCGAAGACGACTCCGACGAAGAGGTCGAAGACGACACCGACGAAGAGGTCGAAGACGACGAGTAATTAACTCACACGACGCGGTTTGCTATTGACCGCACTCCCCTTACATGGTGGGCCCTTGTGCGTGAGGCCGAGGGCCCATTATATGGGGAAGCTTGTAGGACATTCCTAAAGGAGGAAGCCGATGCCTAAGAAAGTAGACATTAACTCAGGGCTTACAAAGAAGTGGAACCTATATGTCAACGAGATTGAAAAGCTCGAATACCTGAAGGCACTTGTGGCCGCAGGTTTCCCGCAAGCGCAGTCCGCGGCAGTAAGAGCATTTATGTTCTTGTACGCGACCGACAAAGAGACGCGGGACAAAATCAACAAGCTCATACCGGACTATCTTGTCTACAAGCAAGACGGGTCGATGAGCAAGCTCTAAGAGCACCGAGCCCAGGTTTACAGGGCATAAATACCGAAAAGGAGCCAAATTGAATATGAAGCGTGAAGCATCAAAGTACTTTATTGAGCAGTTTATATGCGACGAGGACAGTAACCCCTCAAAGTGGACCAACGAAGATTGGGCCAGACTGACAAAGGGCAATACCATTATTGGTTATTTGTTCTTAGTCAAAGAGGGTGTAAAGTTCGGGCCGCCTACGAGACTGCTCAATCTTTATTTAATACGACCGAAATTCGTAAAGAACCTCGCCGATGACCCGATACCCTACACGGAGCTGGCCCTCGGCTGGGAAAAGTTTATGACTAATCTGTTCGACGAGAGCAAGTCGACAAGTCAGTCTATGGTCTTCGCAAACCCGCCTATCGGGTACTGGCTCGACACGAAAGATACCTGGTGTAAGAAGCAAGCGACAAATATCGTTGACAGGTACAACTGGTCCTTTGACGAGGCATTGTCCGAAGTGTATTACGTGGTTGCCAAATGCTTTCAAAAGAAGCACGTGTATATGGGCAATCTCGGGTATGTCAGTCGAGCGATAAACAACAGCGTGCTTATGGACCATCGGTACAATCGAAACCGCTTGCATCAAGGCAATCCGAACGTGGTGAGCGGCGACCAGCAAGCGTATAAAGACGAGAGCGACGACGATGCATTATGCACGATATGGGACACGTTGGGCAAAGACGACCCGTGGTTCGCGGAACAGGACTATAAGCAGTTCGAAGCGGACGTGCGCAAGCTTATGAGAGACTCATTCAGCGACCGTGAGATAGACCAAATCTTCACGCAGAAATCGGGTTACTTGCCTATGAACCTTTATCGTCGCTTGCTTAAGTGGCGTAAGAAACACGACATCAAGGAGTTGCGCAAACTTATATGAGACAGACCAATGCACAAAGAGTAATCGAGAACTACGTAAATTGTACGTTTTGGTCTGAGCCCAAAGACCAACTGCGTATGGACAAGTTGACATACGAGATAACCGACCGCGGCACGCCAATCGGCAAAATAGTCGATGGCGAGATAAGTGAAGACTGGTGGGCGACGTTCTTGGTGCTTACGCTTCAGGACTTTAAGTCTCAGCCTAATTGGCGGACTCACAAAAAGCAACTTGCTCAAGCGGCGAACGAGAATGGATTGTATGTTGTCTTTGTTGACCAGCTCGATATGGGCTTCGGCGTCAGAGATACGTCGGGTACAAAAGCGACAGAGACCGAAGAGGTTTATAAGACACTTACGAAAATCGCAAAGTACTCGCAGGACCAAGACCTACAGACCGCGGCAATGTGCTTCAAAGATGGCGCGATATTTGCGGCAACTTATAATCAACTTGTCGAAGGTCGTATGATGCACGCAGAAGACGTCTTATGCAAATACTGTTTGGCACTTGACGAAGACGAGATGCATACCACTGAGATGCTTGATTGGCAAATGTTGTTAGAGCCGTGCTTCGATTGCTTGGATAGTATGATACAGCTCGGTGCACAGCAGATAATATATGCTGAGAACCACAAGCCCAAGTGGAATACAAACTCGTATATACAGCTGACGAACGACGTATTTGCGGGACTCATAACTTCGCCGCGCGGACATAAGATAAAGTTACGCAAGGTTGCAACAAAAGACACAATAAAATTCTATGGAGGTAAGAAAGCATGATAGTTTATCTTGAAGGTCCTGACGGAAGCGGCAAGAGCACATTGGCAAACGAAATCGCCAAGTACCTTAAAGACGAAGGTTACGAAGTCGATAGGTTTGCCGAAAGAAACGTGAGCACGCATCCGACGAGACCTTATCGCTTGGACAAGATGCACTTGCTCGACGAGCTCAAATATATGGAGCGAGACAACGCAGTGCACATTCTCGACAGAGGTCCATTGAGCGACGTGGTCTACAGAGTCTTCGACAATTATGACCCGGTCGCAACAATGACGGACTACCTGAACTTCTTTGCGAGCCACGCGGCAATTATAATTTATTGTCGAACGGGCAATGCAGAGAAAGCCATGAACGAGCGCGGCGATGACAATCCTGTGGCTTTGACTCGTCACAAAGAGATAAGCAAAGTCTATGACATTGTTATGGCGTCGGTCGCACAGAAAAGTATCGTGCCGATGTTCATCTGGGACTATACGGCAAGTTCGCAGTTGGATGTTATCAACTGGATAAGCCAGAGAGTCAACGAGCTTACGGCAGATTGCAAAGACGGAACTTGCGGAAGACCTGGATGTATCAGGTGTCAATCGGGAGGGCTTGACTGATGATAGAAGCGAACAAGTGGTACAGGTTCGTGAACCAAAACGACAGAGACCTTTTCATCGCATTGGCAATGAAAAAGTTCGAGTTTGTGACTCACGAGCTTTCAAACAAAGTCAGAGCAGCACAAATGCTGAAAGTAAATACAGAAGAGGAAGGATGTGCGTACTTCAACTACAGGACGACATATAGTCCTAAGTATGACAATTACGCAACAATATTTTCAGCCGCGGCATCGTTAAGTGGTGCGGGCATTAAGGAGGTAAATATGTGTGGTGAAAAAGGTTGTGTAGGTCCTTTGGGTCCTTGCGGAATTCCCGGAGTTGGCGACAAGTTCGAAATGTACTTCTCTCCCAAAGTTCAGCAAGACCCTATGGTCAACATCTTCGACAGGTGGGTGTATGACAAAAGAGCAGAGTCGAAAAAGCAGTTCCAAGACGGCCTGAACGCTCTTCTTTTGGACTCGACAGTCGGCAGAAGCTTAAAGCACTTCATAACGATGGTGCAAATGTACGACAAAGAGTTCACGATGGACCCGACCAGTATCTTGAGGCCGAGTATGCTTTCGGAAGCAGAGCTCGGCGAAGTCGAGAAACTCAAGAAAGCGTATCAGAGCGACTGCGAGGTTTTCGAGAAAGAAGCCTTCGTCACTCGCAACCTTCTTATCGCGGCGGAAACGTACGAGCAGAAGTACGATATTCTTAAACGTAAGGGGGTAATCGAATGAACGAGTCAACAGAGTCAAAAGAGTCAAAAGAAAAGTGGGAGACTTGGTTTCTGATATTCTGCACTATCGTTACAGCGGTTACGTGTCTCCTTGCGATTTGGATAACGTGCCAGAATGCTAAGTACGCAGCAGAGATTAAGGACCTGAAGAGCGAAATCGGTCAAGCCTACTTTATCGAAGAAGGTACCGTAATTTCGGCGTCAGAGGAAAGACAGATTTTAATTGTCAAACTCGACCGTGGCGATATCGTTTCGGCAGAAGTATTGTTGACCGAAGTAAAAGTAGGATGCAACGCGCATCGGTGGCATCTCGAAGGAGTGCGCATAGCTATCTTGCGAAATAAGGCAGAAGACGAGTATGTTGTTCTGACCATATTCGGGAGGGAGCAGAATGCTAATACCGTGGTCTATTAAGATACCTCTGTTGTTGGCGCTCGGCGCAATAGCGCTCTATGAGGTATGGAAGGTAAAGAAAAATAACACATAAAGGGGAGGTATTATGGGTATAGTAGGTTGGAGCATAGTACTTGGCGTCTTAGTCATAGTGTATGCCAGAATGACTTCGAACAAAAGTCTTATTGATACAAATAAGATGTTTACTCACGCCGACGTAACAACAGGGTACACTACGACAACTTACAAGATACTCAAGTACGATTATATCAGCAAAGACCACATGAGCCAAATTAAAATTTGGCCCGACCGCAGCGAGAACCCCGACTGGCCTGAGTTCATTCAGGCCAGCACGGGCGCTGTAAAACTTTACAGCAAATAAGGAGGCTAATATGACAGCAAAACAAAGAGTAGAGTTGGAACTCGAGGCACTCAATGAAAAGCGCGAAAAGCTTATAGCTTTTATAGCAAGTCCGAGCTATCAGCGTCTTGGTTTTACGGCAGCAAAATTGCTTATGATGCAGCAAGACGCTATGAGCTTGTACGCAAACATTCTGAGTCTGAGACTTAAGACTTGGAGCGACATTCCCGTGCCGAAGACTCCGCTTGAAGAGTTGGCAGAGGAATGTACAACGACTATCGTGGAGGACGAGGACGACGACGAGGACGAAGACAGCAATTATATCTGTCAAAGGTGCGGCAAAGACGTAAGAAACTGTACTTGCGACAAAGGGTGGAAGTAAGGAGGTATAATATGAATAAGACTATCGTAATTTTCGGTTACAATACCGAGTTTGACGCCGTCAACGGCGCCGAAGCAAACAGAAAAATGCGCGAGTTCGCGATGAAAGGTGACACGCCTCTTTTGGCTATCGAGACAAGAAGCGGTATGAACCTGAAGCAAATCGACAAGGTACAGCAGGCGAATGCAAATCTTATCGACACGGCAGATGCAATCTTTGTTAACAGAAAAGCGAACCGCGCCGATATGGCTGTGACCTTTGCAATCGGCTATGCGCTTCTCGAAGGCAAAGAGATTATACTGTCCGAAGACACCGGGTCGCGTTTGGTCTACCCGAAGTCGAAAGTTGTCCAACAGACTATCTTCGACCTTATGAGGAAGGAGAGCACAATCGCTGATGCTACGGAGGACAAATGAACGACTTAAGATACTTTTTCTGTGACCGTTGTAAATTGCCAAGTAACTCGCCCGAGTGCCCCAATTGTTTTCAGCCCGCTCGCGAGCTTAACATAGAGCATGACTGTATAGAGTGCGGCAATCCACTCGGAGAATGTACCTGTAGCAAGACGGTTTATTGTCCCCACTGTCATAGCCCAAATGTCTTTGAGAACGGTCACTTTGGGTGCTTGGAGTGCGAGGATTGCCACCATCTATTCGTTGAAGACTAGGAGGGGTAACGATGCAGACTTGTAAATTTTGCGGAGGTCCGCTGATAAAGCGGCGGGTTCTTCCTCATGTAGGAGTCTATTGCGTTATATGCGGACGTTGGCAGCAATGGGTCGGAAAGAGCGACATTAAATTTGTCGAAGTTCCGTTCGAAGAAGCGGCTCAGTACATGAACACAGACAGCATAAAGAAACAAAGAGAAGTGTACAAAGAGCTGCACCGGTTAAAGCAGCAAGACGACAAGCAAGCGAAGATTGCTTTGAACTCGTTGTATGGACGAATGGCGTGCAGTCCTAACGACGATAACGACGACACGCCGCCTTGGGAGGACTGATATGAGAACTTGCAAAATTTGTGGTAAACAGTTTGAGGGCACGCGCTGGCTGCCTCCATACGAAGACATTTGCAGTAACGATTGTTTTACACAGAACTTCTGGCTTGAGATAATCGCCGAAGCAAGCAAGGACAAATATATGCATCCGGTTATAGACGGCACGTGCTATTGCGTATGCGACGAGGATAGCATTTCGGGTTTCAGGGGCTTCGACGGTGCGCTCTTCTATATCACGTTCAACGACGGTCATATGATTGCAACCACGAACCTTTGGTCGAACGGACCTGTGGACTCACGGTTCACGGACAGATTGCCGAACAACGCGCATCGTTCAACTATCGACGAGATTAAGAAGAACCCGCGTATACGTGCCCTCTGGGCGGCCATGAAACTTCTGTCTACGCCGTGGTCGAGTAAGTACGGTAACTTCGAGCATCCGACGATACGCGATATTGCCAAAGAGCTCGGCGTAAGCAAATCGGCTATTGGTATCGACTTAAAAGAACGCGTGCCTAAGTTCTGGCCGAAGTATGCAAGACAGGTACAAGGACAATTGACCGCCGCGTACAACGAAAAACATATACGTGGCGGCAAAGTAACCGCAAGGAGGTATCAGGATGAGTAATCTTGAAGCAAGATGCAAACTTATGACAAAGTTCTACAACGAGCTTATGTCGACGAACAGTAGGTTGCTCAAACAATCTATTGTTCAAAGATACAAGATGACCTATCCCAAGCTCGAAAAGGACATTGACTTTTGTTTCGAAGTCCTTGCAGGCAAACACAAGTTGGGCTATACGTTCGGGGCCGTTGGCGACTGGGGTCTCTCAGATATGTCCTACCAATTTGATGGACTTTCAATACGTAAGTTCGTCGAGAATGTGCTCAAGTCGCGCGGTTCGACAGAGTACGAGATTGCCGAAGCGTATGTATCGACGCCGGCCTCGTGCAGAACGTTTATCGGTAACCTTGTCAATCGCGTCTATAAGCTCGGGTACTCGAACCATCAGTGTATGGTGACTTCATTGTCACCGATGCTCGCTAAGAAGTACCCCGAGTCGCATCGCGAAGGCTTCTACTATGTACAAGAGAAACTCGACGGCAACAGGTGCATTGCGGTTTGGCTTGAGCCTGATGAAATGTCGCCTGAAGGTATACGGGCTCTTAAGGGCGCGACCGAAGGGAAGTGGTTCTACTACTCGAGAAGCGGTAAGCCTCTCAAAGTCGACTTCGATATGTCGTGGGCTGACAAAGAGTATATTTACGACGGTGAAATAATGACTCTTGCGCACGCAGGGTCGAGAGACTTTAACCGTACGAGCGGTGCAATCAACAGTAAGTATGGCGACAAGAGTGGTTTGCACTACTTTATCTACGATATACTCGAAGACGATTTGCCTTACGAAAGCAGATACGACATACTCAAAAGCTTCACCGAGCGCGACACAAATGTTCCAGAAGGCGTAAGCGGCGGTTACAATATGAGCGTGAATGTGTCTATTCTTCCGGTCCTCGATAAAGTATGGGTATGGCCTAACCCTGAGTACAACGGTACACTCGATAAATGGCTCGATTATATTGTCGGCAAAGGCGGCGAAGGTGTTATACTTCGTGACCCGGACGCAGTGTACGAGCATAAGCGGTGCAACGGTCTTCTTAAGTACAAGAAGACCCAGACAATGGACCTACGTATTGTCGGATGGAACCCCGGTAAAGGTAAGTACGAAGGTGGTATCGGCTCTTTTGTTTGTCAAACCGACGATGCCACTATTCAGGTCAACGTTGCGGGTATGAACGACGACATACGTTGGTCCGACCCTGAGAGTTGGATGGGCAAGATTATCGAAGTCGCGTATTTCGATACGTCCAAGAGCTCAAAGAAAACTTCGGCTTCACTTCGGTTCCCGAGGTTCAAAAAGGTAAGGGAGGACAAGAATGATACTAGCAGCTACTAGCGGTATCGTAGGGCGCCACGTTCGTAGAACATGTGACCCTAACCGCTCCGAATTTATTTATGTCGTGATAGGTCTTGAATACACCGCCGAGGATATTTCGGGCGATTACAGAAAGACTTATTGCATCGCACCAGATACGCTCATTTGCCTGCCGGCATACCGCGACAACCGTAAGCAAATCGTAACGCGTTTTAACATAGACAAAGTAACATTTACATCTTAGGAGAGGAGTAATGAAAACCTGGGAGGAGCAAACCAACGAGGAGCTTTGCTTAGAATATCAACAAACTAACGACGGAGCTCTCTTCGGGTACTTCTTGGAACGGAATTGGAAGCTTGGTATGGAATTCGCCCTCAAGTACATTCAAGTGTTTCCACAGTACCAAGAGGACTTTGAACAGGGTATTCGTATAGCAATGTGGCGGTGTATCAAGAAGTTCGACCCATCGTACGAAGTAAAGTTTTCAACTTTGTTCTACTATTATGTTCGTCACGAGTGTCAAGCTGTAATTCGGTCACGTCATTCAATAAGACTTCCGAGATACGTATGGCAAAAGCTAAAAGAACTTGAGGAAGAACACCCTGACCGACTGTATAGTTTAATGTCGTTGGACTACAACTATAACATGGGCGGCGAAGCAGACGAAGAAACTACGTTGGCTGAAGTAATAGCTGACAAAGGGCCATCGCCTGAAGAGCTATGTATTCAGTCTCAGCTTGAAGCCAGGCTCGTAGATATAATAGACCTATACCTAAAGCCAAGCGAGGCCATGGCCATCAAAATGTATTATGGCCTTGAAGGGTATCAGCCTCACACTCTCGAGCAAATCGGACGCAAGTACAACGTGACAAGAGAGCGCATAAGACAGTTAGTCAAGAAAGGACTTAATAAGCTTAAAGCAAGGAGGAGGCTTATCGATGAGTAAACTTGTGAGTGCTTATCTGTTAAAAGACATCACTGAGTACGGCAAGCTTATGGCGTATTGCATCGAGCACGACATATGCGTATGGCGTACGTACTGGGACGAAAGAGAAGCGGGCGAGCGGTGCTATTGCATCAACTGGCAAGAAAAGTGCTGTAGGTACTCAAAGGACTTTTACAAGAAGCGCTGCAGCCTGTTTTGGGAAAGAGATGTTAAGTACCAAATTGTTAGGCCGGTCTTCGGTGTTGACCAATACGGTGTCGTGACTTTAGAGGACGGCGAGGTGTTAGACTTATAACGCCAAAGAACATTACAGTCGGCGAGGAGGTGGATGACTAATCAATCATTTTAGGACATATCTGGGACGCCTTTCATAGGGCCCTTAGAATTTATCGAGAAGATTATCGAAGTGCCTTAGAGACGCCCTAAAGAGTCCCACGGTGAGCATCTGGACGATTTTCCAAATGAGATTTTCGTCCAAGATTGCATCGTGCGGTGGAATTGACTCTCGTCTAATGCGGTAGAATTTGAGAGAAAAATGTCCCCCGAATAGTGAAATTTTTTAACCAAAAAGGAATATAATATAATATGGACAAAATGAATAATTGCGGTGAGCTTGAGCTCAATAACTCGAACGAGCTGAGAGGTAAACGAATAGTCATCTCGCTTGAAGAATATTACCGATTGCTCAATGACAATTCATTACTTACAGCCGTTAAGAATTTACTCAACGAAATGAGTCTCGAAGAGGCTATAGGCAACTTCAGAGAACGTAACCGCGACGAAGCGTTGACCAGATACGAAGAACAAAACAATCAAAAGTTAAAGGAGCGTATGCGTAATGGACAAAATTAAAGTAAGAATTCTCAAGCACGACTTCGACGGTATGCCTTTGTTCCTTGCAAAGCTTACACAGCGCGGGTCTCAAATCAACTCGATGGAAGACTTGCTTAAGCTTTACGAAGAAAACGTGCACAAACAACCGAGCGCAGGGTTGCTCAAACTGCCGCACACGACCATTCAGAGAATGTGCAATATGACCGTGGCGATATTCGGGCTCAGCACAAAGGCCGTAAGTCAATTGAGGACGCACGCGACAAGGTTGACGTTTATCTCAACGAGTACACAGTACAGCGAGTACAGCGGCGTTCAGGACCCGTACACGATACCTCCGGGTCTAAACCCGGCAGAGTACGCAGTTGCAGTCGACGCCCTTCAAAGAATTCACGAGGCATATTCGCAGCTGAGCTCTTTGACGGGCGACCGCGACAAAGCATCTTATTTGTTGCCTCAGGGACTGCGTAAGTGCTTGATTGTCTCGGGCAAGTTTCCCGATTGGCAATATGTACTTCAGACAAGATTGTGCAATCGTAACACAAAAGAAGTACAATATATCTGTCAGTTGATACTACAAGAGATGAACGACAAGTGTGGCAAAGTTTGGGCAGACCAATGCCTTCCTACTTGTTGTTCGACCGGATGCCGCGAAGGCAAATTTTGTTGTGGGCATAAGTACGAAGACGTACGCCAAAAATAAAGGAGGCCAGTATGGTAACAGCAGTATTACTCAACACTTACAAAAGAATTATCGACAAGTTCAATACTCGTCTGTCGGAGCTTGAGGGCACCGAAAAGTTGCTCGACGAAAGTTTGGCAGACGCAGGACTTACGGAAGACGAAATTGCAATTGTGCACGAAATTGCAGCAAGCGACGAGCCTGTCGACGAGGAGGACTAAAGATGGAACCTTTTGAACAACGTTTAATCGACGAACACAAAGAGCTTGAGGACCGTTTGAACAAGCTCAACAAGTTCTTGAGTACGCCGACCTTCGACGGCTTGGAACTTACCGAAAAGAGTCTTCTGCTTGCTCAGAAGGCGTGTATGACCGGTTACTACGAAGTCTTGACCGTAAGGCTTTATAACCGCGGACTCTTGGAGGGCGGCGATGCAAATTAAGTTTATCAAGTTTCATCCCGACGTCAAGATGCCTGTACGTAAGCATCCGTCGGACACGGGCGCAGACTTCTTTTTGTTGGAAGATGTCACGCTCGGACCTCACGAAACAAAAGTAATCGACCTCGGCTTCGGCGTTGAAATTCCGAACGGCTACACCGGCAAGTTGCAGGCAAGAACAAGCCTCGCAAAGCAAGGTATTCATATCGAGCAATGCGCAATCGACGCAGGCTACGTCGGCGAACTTCACGCGATTACGACAAATATGTCGAACGAGCTTAAGTTCTTTGCCAAAGGCGAGCGTATCGGTTATCTCGAAGTTTATCCGTGCGTATACCCTACACTCGTTGAAGATATGGGCGAAGCGCGCGGCACAGGTTGGTCCGGTTCGACGGGCAAAGGAGAGTAAGATGGACAAAAGTGTAGACGAGATTGTCGAAGAGACTATCGAAAAAGAAAGCAAACGTACCAAGACCATTTTGGTCGTTAAGAGTCTCGAAGTTCTTGAACCTAAGGAAGAAGGTATGGAACTCAACGTAGGCTATGAATTCGAAGTAGACGGGCCTTTGCCCGAAGTAGCGGATGGC
>OERS01000057.1_pt1 | contig 23412 bp, 22 predicted proteins | sample 1540071 | NCBI WGS metagenome assembly OERS01 (sample SAMEA3891878, study PRJEB23780) | metagenome | biome: terrestrial biome; feature: animal house; material: Caecal content | place: Italy | collected 2015-05-05 | reverse complement strand
ATGCAGATGCCGTGGCCAAAGACGCTGCGGCAGTCGAACACCCGCACCCGGCGGGTGGGCCGGCCGATGGCGTTGCCCTCGGGGTTTTTGCCTGATTTGACGGCCACTGCGTCGTCCTGGGTGCAAAAGACCGAGGCAAACAGGACGCAGTCCTCGCTGGAGTCGGGGTCCCAGCCGTCGCCGTTCCAGATGCCCTCCGAGCGGAAGGTGCAGTGGTCGGTGACGATGTCCCGGCAGTAGATCATGTGGACGTTCCAGCTGGGGCCGTCGGCCAGGGTCAGCCCGGTGATGCGGACGTTCCGGCAGTTGGACAGGTTCACCAGCCTGCCCCGCACCCGGCCGGGGAGGGTGTTCTCGTTTTCGCAGCTCCGGACCAGGTCCTGCATCGCGGCCAGCTGGTCCTTCATCCGCTCCTTTTCCCGCTGGATGGTGGCCCAGGCCAGGGCGTAGCCGCCGCCCCGGATGGTACCCTCGCCCCAGATGCGGACATTGCGGCAGTTGGGCCCGGCGGTGTGGTCCAGCGTGCCGAAGTTGAGCAGGCTGGCACAGCATTCCATCTCGGTGCCCTCGAAGCGGATGCGGATGCGGGGCTCGTAGTCCTCCGGCCGGTCGGAGCCCTGCAGGACGGCGTCCTTTTCCAGGTACAGTTCCATATCGCTGTGGCCGAACAGGGCCCCGCTCCGGTAGACCCCCGCCGGAAAATAGACGTAGTCCCCCGCCCCGCATGCGTCGAAGGCCCGCTGCAGGGCGGCGGTGTCGTCGGCGCAGCCGTCGCCCACGGCGCCAAAGGGCGGCGCGGTGACGTCGAGGCGGCGCTTGGGCGGCTCGGTGCAGGCCCGCACCCGGCCCACGGGGCGGACCTCGATCTCATAGGCGGCATCCGGCGCAAGGCCCCGCAGGGTAAAGTGGGTCTTTCCGGTGCTGCCCCGGCGGACGCCGTCCACCAGGACGTCGGACCGCGGGGCGGGCCGGGCGGGCAGGTCCCAATAGACGGTGATGCTGTCCGGCCCGGACAGCGCATACAGGTTCGGCATAAAAACGTTCCTTTCTCTTTCTGGCATTTTGGGCCCAGTATACCACGGCCCGGAATGCCCTGTTTCAAACTGTCAAAAAAGTCCCGTCCAGCCGACATGCGCGGATGGACGGGACACATACAGGGAAATTTGGCGCTGAGAGTGTGCGAGGCCGCAAGGCCGAGTGCGCGGTTCAGCGCCAAATTTTGTCCCCAGGGGAATATTAGGGGGGAGGAATTTCTGTCCCGCGTATGCGGGCAGAAATGGGTCCCCCCTAAAGCGTGTCGCTTTTGCGACACGCTGGAGCGGGAGGCCAGACGCCTCCCGCTTTGCCGTTGTTGGTCACCACTTGCCGGTCTTGATCCGGCCCTCCACCAGGATCAAGAGGAACACCGCCCCTGCCAGCAGGGCCGCCAGCCAGACAGGGCACAGCACCCACACCCAGGGCCATGCGATCAGGCCCAGGGCTTTCAGTACGATCAAGATCAAGGTCAGGGTGGTGACAAATCCCATAGCGGCATCCTCCGGTCATCCTGTGTTTGTATGTATGATAACAGATTTTGGCCCGGGGCGCAAGGCTTCACCTGTCCGGCCAGCGGCTCCCGGTTTTGATCAGGACGGTCCAGCCTGCGGCAATCAGGGTCCAACCGCCCAGCAGGGTGAGAGGATGCGCCCCCAACAGCGGATGGTACGGCCCCTTGCAGAAATTGTTTCCCAGCAGATAGAAGCTGAACAGGACATTCAGAGCGCCATGGGCCAGCACCGCCGGCCAGATGTTCCCGCTCTGGTCGGTCAGCCAGCACTGGAAGGCCCCCATACACACGGTGCAGAGGGTCAGTACTGCGATCCCGCCCAGCGGATAGCCGGGATAGTCCGTGCCGTAGTCCCAGCCCATGACCAGGAGCGGGGTGTGCCAGATGCCCCAGATAACGCCGCTGACCACCATAGCTTTCCAGCGCGGCATCCATCCGCACAGGGACGGGTATAGATAGCCTCGCCAGCCCAGCTCTTCTCCCAGCGGGCCGCTGACCACGCTGGCCAGCGGCGTTGTCAGGGCAGCCGCCGCCAGCAGACCCACGGCCAATGCAGGCGCAGGCACTCCGTCCAGCGAAAGACCCAGGACTGTCCCCAGCAACCCTTTTAGATGTTCAAAGTAATCAAACCGGTCGGAAAAGATGGCAAAATAGCTGACCGTCCCCGTCAGCGCAAAGCCGAAGGGGGCAAACCACCCCAGCAGGTCGTACTTCCCGTTCCGGCGCAGGCTGGGCCGCAGCTTTATATCTTGAAATCCCTGCCTGGTGAACACCCGGACCAGGACGGACCCCAGGGCCGGCATCCACATGTAAAGCCCCAGCGCAGCCATCCCGGCCAGTTGGCCTTGCTCCAGGCTGTCCTCGCTCATCAGACCGCCCAGCGTGATCCCCTGAGACATCGCAAACCATCCAATCGCCCACGAAAGGGCAAAGGTGATCAAAACAAACTCTATGGTACGTTTTTTCTCCATGGTGCAACCCTCCTTTTCACCATCAGAGCCCCGTCCGCGCCCTCAGCTGGTCGAAGATGGCCCGGGTGGCGGCCTGGTCGGGGCCGTTGAGCAGGACGGTGCGCCCGCCGGCGGTGGTCAAACGGACGCAGTCCCGGCAGGAATCGTAAGTGTAGCGGATGTAGTCGCCGTAGGCTTCGTTGGAGAAGTGGCCGAACGACACCCGCAGGTTGCCAAGGCCATAGGTGCGGATGCCTCCCTCCGGGACCTCCTCCGCGGGCAGGTAGTCCACCGCGGCGATGTCGCTGTAAGAGAGGGTCAGGTCCTGCCAGCCGGAGGCCTCGACGGTGAAGGAGGCGTCCTCATAGACGATCTTTGCGCTGCCGGCCAGGAAGACCCAGACCGCGATCACCGCCACCGCCGCCACGATCAGCCGCGCCGCCCGCTTCTGCCAGAGGGGCAGCGGGGCCGAAACTGTCTTTTCGGCCGCAGGCTGGGTTTTGCTATAATAATAGGAATAAACGATGGGCGCCAGCGCGACCGTCACCAGCACCACAGGGAACACCGCGCCCATTGCCTTGACGGGCAGCATGGCCCCTGCCAGACAGGCAAAGCCGCCCGCCACCCAAATCTTGCCGCCAAAGCGGTGGGACGCGTTCCAGTTGGCTTCGTTTTCCAGCGTCCATTTGACGCGGATGCCCATAAAGCTGTTCTGGCGGAATTTGGGCATATAGTTGCCCACCACGATGAACAAAAGCCCAAAGCCCATGGCCATGGCGGTGCTCAGGGTGGAGGCGCTCTGCACCCCCCGCTGGAGCAGCGCCGTCACCCCGCCTGTGAGCAGCGAGACGGCCGGCATGATCCAGAAGATCAGCCGGACGGCCTTCCGGCTCTGGTTCTCCCGGTTGCGCCGGTCACTAAAGGTGATCAGCAGCACCAGCCAGTGGGCCGCCAGCATGGCGGCGCCCTCCCACGCCAGCCGCCAGCCCGCCAGGGCCGGCAGCAGCGTCACCAGCGACGAGAGGATCAGCTGTCCTTTATGATCCGCTATGATCTTTTTCATCTCCCGATTCCCCTTTCAGTTCGGCGATCCAGAGCAGCACCTCCTCGAGGACCGAGGCGTTCAGCTCATAAAAAATATACTTGCCCTCCCGCTGGTCGCGGATGAGGTCGGCGTCCTTCAGCACCGACAGGTGCCGGGAAATGGACGCCGCCGTCACCGGGAAGTGCGCCGAAATCTCCCCGGCGGACATCCGGCCGTTTTTCAGCAGGTTCAGTATCTCCCGCCGGATCGGGTCGGCCAGCGCCCGCAGTGTGTGCTGTAAGCTCAAGGTGATCCCACGTCCTTTCTGCGCAATACGATTAACAGTTAGTCTAACCGTTAACCATATGATAGCACAAAGCCCCCGCCCTGTCAAGGCGGGGACTCGCAGACTGTCAAAAAAGTCCCGTCCAGCCGACATGTGCGGATGGACGGGACACATACAGGGAAATTGAGCGCTGAGAGTGTGCGAGGCCGCAAGGCCGAGTGCGCGGTTCAGCGCTCAATTTTGTCCCCAGGGGGATACCAGGGGGAAGGAATTTCTGTCCCGCGTATGCGGGCAGAAATGGGTTCCCCCTGGAGCGTGGAGCTTTTGCGACACGCTGAAAACCCCCGCCCTGTCAAGGCGGGGGGCTCGTTTGTGCCGCAGTCCCTCAAAACCAGCGCGCTGCTTCGTCCCGGAACACCGGTTCCGGGCCGGAGCGGTAAGGATCATAGGTATGGCTGTTGCAGCCGAACTCTTTCAGGGCCGCGATCTTCCCTTCCGGCGTCCACTCGATCCGGGAGACGCCGTCAAATTCTTCCACTCTGCCGTCCTGCATGGCGTTCCTGAAATACCACTCCACCACGGTCTGCCCTTCTTTATGGAAAAACTGCCGGATGTCCCAGACCAGCACCCGGCCGCGGGTGTTCCACTCCTCGAACCAGTGCCGGACCGCCTCCCGCCCGCGATACTGCGGGCCCCAGCTCTCGGTGTAGATCACATCTTCTGCAAAGATCTCGTCGATGCCCAGATCCTTCTGTTCGAGCCACATCTCGAACCACAGCCGGACGATGCGTTCCCGTTCTTCCATGTTTGCGCCCTCCTGCTTTTGATGCGTTCTTCATCAATTCCTTGATTCATAATAAATGCTGGTGAAAAGTTCCGTGAACATCCCGATGGGGAAAGTCAGCAGCAGCCCGAGCCCCAGACTAGCATGGGCCGGCGCGGCTGTCAAGCCCCCGGGCGGGAAAAATCCTTCGCCGGCCTGTTGACAAATCCACCCGCTTCCCCTATAATAGCCGTGATATGACATCGGCTGTGAAGAGAAGAGTACGCGCTTTTTGAGCCTTGCAGAGAGCCCGCGGCGGTGGAACCGGGCAGGCATCGGGGCGCGGAAGATGGCCTCGGAGCCGCGCGGGCAAAGCCTTTTGGGCCCAGCCTGCGCCGGGTGCGCCCGTTACCGCGCCCGGCTGTGCCCGCCGCGCCCTTGCGCTGCGCCGCAGCCTGTAAGGCCGCGCTCCGCGAGGGGCCGGCGAACCAAGGTGGTACCACGGAAGCTGTCGGCTCCCGTCCTTGCAGGGTGACAAGGCCCGGCAGGGACGGGGGCTTTTCGCTTCTTTTCCGCCGTCCAAACCAAAGGGAGGAAATCGTTTATCATGTCTGAACAGAAAAAGTTCTACATCACCACCCCCATCTACTACCCCAGCGACAAGCTGCACATCGGCCACAGCTACACCACCGTGGCCTGCGACGCGCTGGCCCGCTTCAAGCGCAAGCAGGGGTACGACGTGATGTTCCTGACCGGCACCGACGAGCACGGCCAGAAGATCGAGGACAAGGCCGCGGCCGCCGGGGTGCAGCCCAAAGAGTATGTGGACCGCATCGTCGCCACCGTCAAGGACCTGTGGAAGCTGCTGGACGTCAGCTACGACCGCTTCATCCGCACCACCGACGACTACCACATCGAGACCTGCCAGAAGATCTTTACCCAGCTGTACCAGCAGGGCGACATCTACAAGGGCGAGTATGTGGGCCACTACTGCAAGCCCTGCGAGAGCTTCTGGACCGACAGCCAGCTGGTGGACGGCAAGTGCCCCGACTGCGGCCGCGAGGTCTACGACGCCCACGAAGAAGCCTACTTCTTCCGCACCGGCAAATACGCCGACCGCCTGCTGAAATACTACGAGGACAACCCCCAGTTCATCCAGCCCGAGAGCCGCAAAAACGAGATGATCGCCTTCATCAAGCAGGGCCTGCAGGACACCTGCGTCTCCCGCACCTCGGTCAAGTGGGGCATCCCCGTCCCCTTCGACCCCAAGCACACCATGTACGTCTGGGTGGATGCTTTGAGCAACTACGTCTCGGCCCTGGGCTACGGCAACGACACCTACCACGACTACGACAAGTTCTGGCCTGCCGACCTGCACATGGTGGGCAAGGAGATCCTCCGTTTCCACACCATCCTGTGGCCGGCCATGCTCATGGCCCTGGACCTGCCCCTGCCCAAGCGGGTGTTCGGCCACGGCTGGCTGCTGATGAACGGCGGCAAGATGTCCAAGTCGGTGGGCAACGTGGTGGACCCGGTCATCCTCTGCGACCGGTACGGCGTGGACGCCATCCGCTACTTCCTGCTGCGTGAGATCCCCTTCGGCAACGACGGCATGTTCACCAACGAAGCCCTCATCAACCGGATCAACAGCGACCTCGCCAACGATCTGGGCAACCTGCTCAGCCGCACCGTCGCCATGTGCGAAAAATATTTTGGCGGCACCGTCTCGAAGGCGCCGGGCAGCGAGGCCATCGACGCCGAGCTGGAACAGATGATCGACGCCCTGCCCGCCAAGGTGGCCGCCTGCATGGACAGCCTGACCATCCCCCAGGCCCTGGCCGAGATCTTCGCGGTGGTCCAGCGCGCCAACAAGTATATCGACGAGACCGCCCCCTGGGCCCTGGCCAAGGACGAGGCCAACAAGCCCCGCCTGGAAAGCGTGCTGTACCATCTGTGCGAGGCCCTGCGGGTAGCCGCCATCCTGCTGGAGGCGTACCTGCCCACCACCGCCCCCAAGATGATGGATCAGCTGGGCCTGGACGCCGCCGCCCTCCAGCTGGAGAACGCCGCCTACGGCCTGCAGGAGCGCTACACCGTCCACAAGGGCGAGCCCCTCTTCCCCCGCATCGACGTGGCCAAGGAGATCGCCCACCTGAAGGCGGAGGACGAGAAGCGCCGCGCCGAGGCCCTGGCCGCCCAGAAGACCAAAGAGGAAGCGGAAGCCAAGGCCGCCGCCCCCGCCGCGCCGGCCGGGCCCATCGAGCACGAGCCCGAGATCGCCTTTGAGGACTTCTGCAAGGTGGAGCTGCGGGTGGCCGAGGTGCGCGCCTGCGAGACCATCAAGGAGAGCAAAAAGCTGCTGCACCTGACCGTCTTTGACGGCGAGCGGGAGCGCTGCATCCTGTCCGGCATCGCCAAGTGGTACAAGCCCGAGGACCTGATCGGCAAAAAGGTGGGCATCGTGGCCAACCTGGCCCCCCGCCCCATGCTGAAGGGCAAGTACACCAGCGAGGGGATGATCGTGGCGGCCGACACCGCCGACGGCGGCTGCACCATCGCCTTCTATCCCGACGACGCCGCAGCCGGCAGCCGCATCCACTAAAGGAGGCCGGCCTTGCCCACTGACAACGCCCGGGCCGCCCGGCTGGACGCCCTGTTCGGGACGCCCGCCTTCGCGGTGGCCTTTGCCGTCCTCTGCAACTGCTTTTGGGGGTCGGCCTTCCCCTTCATCAAACTGGGGTACCGGCTCTTTGCCATCGACGCCGCCGACACCGCCTCCATCCTCTGCTTTGCGGGGGTGCGGTTCATGCTGGGCAGCGTGCTGGTCCTGCTGGCCAGCTTCGCGCTGGAAGGCCGGCGGCCCGCCCTGCCCCGGGGCCGCGTGCTGGCCGAGTGCTGCGCCCTGGGCCTGTGGCAGACCACGGCCCAGTACGCCTTTTACTACGCGGCCGTCGCGCTGCTGACCGGGGCCTTTGGGGGCATCCTGAACAGCACCCAGAGCTTTCTGGGCGTCATCCTGGCCCACTTCCTCTACCGCTCCGACCGGATGACCCCCGCCAAAGCGGCGGGCTGCGTCATCGGCTTTGCCGGGGTGCTGGTGGCCACCATCGGCAACCACGGCGGCGGCAGCGGCTGGGGCATCTTCTGTATGATGGCGGCCACCGTCATCTTCACCGTCTCCGGGCCCTGGAACAAGTCGGTGACCCGCAAGGCGGACAGCTTCATGGTCTGCTGCCTCAACCTGGGGGTGGGCGGCGCGGCCCTGCTCCTGATCGGTCTGGCGCTGGGCGGCTCCCTCGCCCCCCAGGACCCGCTGGGCGTCCCGGTCCTGCTCTACCTGGCCTTTGTGTCGGGGGCAGGCTACGTTTTGTGGGCCCTGCTGATGAAAAACAACCCTGTCAGCCGGATCAGCGTGTTCGGCCTGGTCAACCCGGTGGTCAACGTCCTGCTGTCCGCCCTGCTCAACGGCGAACCCCTGTTCGAGTGGCAGTATCTGGCGGCCCTGGCCCTGGTCTGCGCAGGCATCTGGCTGGTCAACCGCCGCGGAAAGGAGGCGCCCCAGGCATGAGCATCTACCCCTCTGCCGGCCCCATCTTCGACACCCACGCCCACTATTCGTCCGGGGCCTTCAACGCCGACCGGTACGCCGTGCTGGACGGCCTGCCTGCGCAGGGCGTCGTGGGGGTCTGCGAGCAGGCCACCCACTCGGGGGACGCCCCCCGCTGCCTGGAGCTGGCCCACCGTTACCCCTGGGTGTGGGCGGCTATCGGCATCCACCCCGAAAGCCTGCTGCCCGCCGACAAGTGCGGCTCGGCGCCGCCCGCCCCCACCGTCTCGGTCTATGGCGGGGACTGGGCCGCCGAAATGCGGGCCCTGGCCCCCTATTACGACGACCCCAAGGTGGTGGCCGTGGGGGAATGCGGCCTGGACTACCACTGGCCGGTGCCCAAAGACGCCCAGCTGGCCCTGTTCGAGGCGGAGATCCGTCTGGCCCTGGAGCTGGACAAACCCATCATCGTCCACGACCGGGAGGCCCACGCCGATGTCTACGCCCTGCTGAAAAAGTATAAGCCCAAAGGCATCCTGCACTGCTATTCCGGCAGCGCCGAGGACGCCGTCTGGCTGGCCGGGCAGGGCATCCTGATCGGCTTCGGGGGCGCGTGCACCTTCAAGGGGGCCAAGCGGGCCGGTAGGGCCATCGACGCATTGCCCCTGGAATCCATCCTGCTGGAGACCGACTGCCCTTACATGGCCCCCGAGCCGGTGCGGGGCGCCCGGTGCGACAGCTCCCTGATCGCCTATGTGGGCGAGTACATCGCCCAGCGCAAGGGAGTGCCGGCCGAAACGGTCTTTGCCCAGACCGCCGCCAACGCCCGCCGGGTGTTCGGCCTTGCGTAAAAAACCACTGACCCGCGGCCGCCTCAACGGCCGCCGATGATAGATTTTGTCAGAAACAAAGGAGAATGTCTTATGAAAGCTCGTATCCCGCAGCACCGCGAATTCATCATCAACTTCCCCGACAGCGTGGACCAGGCCAAGGCCAGCGAGGGCTGGAACAAGCTGACCCAGATCGTCGAGGACTACAAGAAGGCCCACAACGGCGCTTCGGTCTACGCCCCCACCTTCATCGAGGACTGTGAGCCCGCCGTCAAGAAGCTCCAGGAGGAGTACGGCTTCGAGTACACCATCGAGTACGTGAAGTAATCCCGGCAAAACAAACGCCCCGGCGGACCAGGCACTTGCTGCTTTGGTTCACCGGGGTATTTTTCTGTATGTCGCCCTTCCGGGGTTGCTCGTTTACGGTTTTTCCACTTTGCTGAGCAGGATGCGGTCGTTGTCCAGCTCCTCGCCGGCCGACTGGCGGAAGCGTTCCAGCAGGTCGTCCACCGTCATCCTGCTGCGCTCCTCGCCCCGGACGTCAAAGACGATCTTGCCGCCGTTCATCATCAGGGTGCGGTTGCCCAGCTCCAGCGCCTGGCGCATATTGTGGGTGACCATCAGGCAGGTGATGCCCTGTTCGGCCACGATGCTCCTGGTCAGCTCCAGCACCTTGTCGGCGGTGGCCGGGTCAAGGGCGGCGGTGTGCTCGTCCAGCAGCAGCAGCTTGGGGGTGACAAGGGTGGCCATCAGCAGGGTCAGCGCCTGGCGCTGGCCGCCCGACAAAAGGCCCACCGGCTGCTTCATCCGGTCCTCCAGGCCCATGCCCAGCAGGGCCAGGCGCTCCCGGAACAGCTCCTTGTCCTTGCGGGAGATGCGGGAAAAATAGGCCCGCTGGGCCGTGCCCGCCCGCAGATAGGCCAGGGCCAGGTTTTCCTCGATGGTCATGTTGGGGGCGGTGCCCTTGAGGGGGTCCTGGAACAGGTGGCCGATCACCTTGCTGCGCCTGAACTCGGGGGTGAAGGTGATGTCCTCCCCGCCCAGGACGATGCAGCCCTCGTCGGCGATGAAGCCGCCGGTGATGGCGTTGAACAGGGTGGATTTGCCCGCGCCGTTGGAGCCCACGATGGTGGCGAAATCGCCCTTTTCCAGGGCCAGGTCGACGCCGTCCAGCGCCACCTTTTCGTTCACGGTGCCCGGGTTGAAGGTCTTGCGGACACCCTTCATTTCCAGCATCAGCATCAGACTGCCTCCTTTTTGCCGTGGGTCTGGGCGTGGCGGAGGCGGGCCTCCTGCTTGCGCTTTTCAAAGGCGATCTTCTGGCGGATGGCGGGCATCGAGATGGCCACCGCCACGATCAGGGCCGAGACCAGCTTCATGGCCGCGGCGGGCACGTTGAACCGCAGGGCCACCGCCACGATGAAACGGTACAGGCAGCTGCCAAAGACCACGCCGCTCACCCGCAGGATCATCGAGCGCTTGCCCAGCAGGGTCTCGCCAATGATGAGGGAGGCCAGGGCGATGGTCACCATGCCGGTGCCCACGTTGATGTCGCAGCTCTTCTGGTACTGGGCCAGCAGGGCGCCGGACAGGGCGGTCAGGCTGCCCGAGATGCACAGGCCCACCATGATGGTGTAGCCCGGGTCGATGCTGGAGGCGCGGACCATGGCGGCGTTGTCGCCGGTGGCCCGGATGGACAGGCCCAGCCGGGTGCCGAGGAAGCGGACCATCAGCACACAGGCGATCAGGATGACCGCCGCCACCAGGAGCAGCTGGTACCAGCCGCCGGCAAAGGCCAGCAGGTCCTTGCCCAGGGAGAACACCGTATCCACCCGCACCAGGCTCATGTTGGAGGAGAAGCCCATCACCGCCAGGTTGATGGTGTACAGGCCGGTGTTGACGATGATGCCGGCCATGATGCTTTCCACCCCCAGCCTGGTCTGCAGAAAGGCGGTGATGAAACCGGACAGCACCCCCGCCGCCATGGCGGCGAAGAGGGCCAGCACCGGATGGCCGGCCACGGCCACCTGGCAGCAGACCGCGCAGCCCAGGGTGAAACATCCGTCGGTGGACAGGTCGGCGATGTTCAAAATGGAATAGCTCAAAAACAGCGCCAGCGCCACCAGCGCGTAGATGCAGCCCAGCTCCAGGGCCGACTGCAGGACATTGATCGAAAAAATACTAGCCAGCATGGGATCTCCTCACAAGTGTATCTTCCAGGCCGCCCCGGCCGGGCGGCGGCGGGCGCGGACCGTTGTCATTCAAACTCTTCCGCGGTGACCAGCTCCTCGATGGCGGTGCAGTAGGGCTCGAAGGCCGTCTTGACCGTCTCCAGGTCCAGGCCCAGGGCCGCGCAGGTCTCGGTGTTGATGGTGGCGGTTCCGTTGTCGAAGGTGCGGTAGGGCAGGTCGGCGATCGTCTTGCCGTCGCACAGCAGCTCCGCCACCATGTCGGCGGTGGCCTCGCCCAGCTGGACGTAGTCCACGCCGTAGCCCACAAAGGCGCCGTTCAGGGCAAAGCTGTCCGCACCGGTAAAGTGCTGGATGCCCGCCTCGATCATGGTCTCGTAAATGGCCAGCTCGGCGGTCATGATGGTGTTGTCGGTGGGGGTGAACACCACCTTGACCCCCGAAGCCGCCAGGGCCTCCACCGCCATCTGGACCTCGGCGGTGTTGGTGCCGTTCTTTTCGATGTAGCGGATGCCGTGCTCGTCACAGAACGCCTTGGCGTCCGCAATGGCCTGGGTGGAAGCGTCCTGCCCCAGATCGTACAGCAGGCCCATCTGGTCCAGGCCGGGGTTGATGGAGAGGATCAGGTTCATGATGGCCTCGGTGTTCAGCGCGTCGGAGGTGCCGGTGATGTTGGGCAGGCCGTCGAAGCCGGCGCCCACCGGGTCGGTGACCGCCGAGTAGATGACCGGGATGTCGGTGTCCTCCACGGCGGCCAGCATGGTGGAGGCAGAGGGGGTGGCCACCGCTACGATGACGTCCACCTCGTCGGCCACCAGGTCCGCGCCGATCTGGTTCAGGTTGGACTGGTCGGCCTGGGCGTTGGCGTAGTAGTCGGCATAGTTGAAGGTGACGCCCCGCTCGGCCCCCACCTCGTCCAGGCGGGCCTCCAGGGAGGCGACGATCTGGTTGAGGGAAGCGTCGTCCACATAGTTGACGATGCCCACCTTGTAGACGGCGGCGCCCTCCTGGGCGGAAGCCGCGCCGGCGGCGGAGGAAGCCGCCGAAGAAGAGGACCCGCAGCCGGTCAGAGCCAGGGCGGAGCAGGCGGCCGTCAGGGCAGCGGCCTGCAGAAAGCTGCGGCGGGAGATCATCTCAGTGTGTTTCATGGGTCAAGCTCCTTTCTTGTGTGGGAGCGGCGGCCAGCAAAAAGGCCCGCCCCGCTTTTGTGCGGAACGGGCCATACAGCAAAACGACCCGTCCCCGTGTTTTACCACAAGGACAGGATCGAAACATTCGATTCTGCGGTGCCACCTTGTTTGCCCTGCCTCAGCGCAGAGCCTCTCGCGGGGAGCCAACACTCCCCTGCCCTGTAACGGGAGACACCCGTCCTAAGCTACTGGGGGGCTTGCCCCGTTCGCCCGGCCCTCGGCGACCCATAACCGCTGCCACGCGCCGCCCGCTTTCACCATGCCGGGCTCTCTGGATGCGCTTGCTGCAGGGTCTCTTTCGCCTCATCGGTTTGATTGCATTATACAATTTACCGCCGTAAAGTCAAGATATATCTTTTCACCCATCCGTGTGAGAAGATGAATCCGGCTCACATATGCGCATCCGGATGGAGCGGGGCTCGGGGCCCCTGCCGTCCCCTTCGTTCACGGCCAGGTCGCCAAATTCCACGAAGGCACGCCCGTCCAGCCGCAGGCCGTGGGCGGCGGCCCAGTCCTGCAGCTGCTGCCGGCGGCTGACCAGCCAGTCCCAGACCCGGTGGCCCTGCACCATCTCGTACAGGCAGAGGTACTCCCCGCCGGGGATCAAAATCGGCCCGTCCGCCCGCTTCTGGTAGAGGAAGCGCTCCTCCCCTTCCCCACACAGGCCGGTGCCGGGGCCGTCGGTCAGGTAGTTGACGATCAGGACCCGGTTGCTCTCCATCTCGGCCCGGTCCATCAGCACGGCAATGCGCTCCGGCTCCCGATGCAGCCGCTGCGGGCCCTTGCCGCACCAGTCCAGAAACGCCCGGTTCTGCCGGCGCAGCGTCTCCAGCAGGGCCCTGCGCCGGGTCAACTGGGCGATGCGGCGGTCCAGCTCCCGACTCTGGCGGGTCAGGATCTGGTCCACCCGGGCCAGGTCGCCGCCGTTCAGGTATTCCCCGATCACCTTCAGGGGCACACCCAGGTCCTTGAGAGTCACGACCAGGGCCAGCCGGTCCAGCTGGAAGGGGGAATAAAACCGGTAGCCCTTTTCATTGACATAGGCGGGCCGGAACAGGCCGATCTCGTCGTAATAGTGCAGGGTCTTTTTGTTCACGCCGGCCAGCGCCGCAAAGGCCGCCGTCCGCAGGTAGGTCTCTTTCATGCTTTTGCCTCTTGACTATCCAGCTGCTGGATGGTTTATGATAGACCCAGCATACCAGAATCCACTCCATTTTGCAACCGGAAGGTGAAACCATGTCGCAAAACAAACCACAAACCGAAAACGCCCTGCTGGCCGGGCCGGTGCGCCCGGCGCTGCTGCGCTTTGCGGGGCCCATCATCCTGACGATGGTGGCCACCCAGCTCTATGCGGTGGCCGACACCATGATCGTGGGGCTGTGCCTGGACGCGGGCGCCCTGGCGGCTGTGTCCAACGCATCCACGGTGCTGATGGTGTTCCTCTTTGTATCGGGCGGGATGGAGCTGGGCGGCGGCCTGCTGCTGGCCGCCCGGCGGCCCACCTCCACCCCGGAGGAGCTGTCGGCGGCGGTCTACAACCTGCTGGCCATCGACGCGGTGCTGGGGCTGTGCATGGCGGGGACCGGGCTGGCAGGGGCGGAATGGCTGCTGCGCCTGATCCGCACCCCCGCCGAGATCCTGCCCCAGGCGGCGGAGTACATCCGCTTTTACCTGGCGGGGCTGCCCTTCCTGATGGTCTACGACCTGTCCAAACAGCTGGTGATGGCCTGCGGCAACTCGAAAACGCCCCTGTACGCCGTGCTGGCCACCTCGGTGCTGAACGTCCTGCTGGACCTCGCCTGGGTAGGGCCCTTCGGGGTGGCGGGCGCGGCGGCGGCCACCGCCCTCTCCCAGGTGGCGGGGTGCCTGTTCATGCTGTGGTATTTGCGCCGCACCCTGCTGACCGGGCCGTTCCGCTTTTCCATGCTGGACCGCCGCTGCCTGGGGGAGGTGTTCCGGCTGGCGGCTCCCAGCGCCATCCAGCAGGCCAGCGCGCCGGTGACCAGCATGGTCAAGCAGGGGCTGCTGGGGGGCATCGGGGTGGCGGCCATCGCCGGCTTTTCCTGCGCCAACAAGATGTCCAGCCTGCTGCTGATGCCGGTCTACGGCTTCACCCAGTCCCTGGTCTTTTTCATCGCCCAGAACACCGCCGCCCGGCAGGATGCCCGGGTCCGGGAGGGGGTGCGGCAGGCACGCGGCATCATGCTGCTCTACGCGCTGGCGGTGACGGCCGGCTGCATCCTGTTCGCCCGGCCCATGCTGCGGCTCTTCACCAGCGACGGCGGCGCCATCGCCTATGGCGCGCTGCTGCTCAGCCGCCAGGCCATCGTCTACGCTTTCACCGCCATGAAGCACTTCCAGGAGGCCAGCCTGCGGGGCCGCCAGCAGATGGGGCTGTACCTGGCCTCCAACCTGGGGGGCACCGCCCTCGACCTGCTGGCCTGCGTCCTGCTGGTGCCCCTGTGGGGGTACAGCGGCTTTTACCTCGCCAGTTTTGTCAGCGCGCCGGCCGGCTTTTTGCTGGCGGCGGGGCTGGCCCGCGCCGGGGCCCGGCGGGCCGCGGCCTGACGGACGCTCGTTTTCTTTTTTCGCTCCCTGTCCCAAAGGGGCGGCTGCCGCTGTGCATGATACCAGCACGGGCAGCCGCCCCTTTGGGTCGGTTTGGGTCATAATACGTGGGTGCGCTTTTTCCTCCGCCAGAGGTTCCAGCCGGTGTAGGCCAGCCAGATGGGCAGGGCCACCAGGGTGACGGTCCGGCTGAGGGGCAGACCCGCAGGCGAATAGACAAAGTCGATGCGGCTCCAGCCGGCAGGGCAGAGCACCGCCATCATGCCGTTGTCCACCCGGAGGATCTCGGCCTCCTGCCCGCCTACATAGGCGGTGAAGCCGTCGTCGTAGGGCACCGAGAAAAAGACCAGGTTGGGCTTTTCCAGCTGGATCTCGGCGCTGAAGCCCGAGTTGGTCATGGTGAAGCTGCTGCACGCCGACGCCCGGCGGTCGGCGATGTCCTGCTGATACCGCTCATAGCTGAAATCCAGCATCTGATCCCCGGGCAGCGGGGTCAGGTACCGGCCGTACCGGGCGATGTCCTCCTCCGAAAGGGCCAGGGCCCGCACCAGCAGGGCGCAGGCGTCCTGGGTGATCTGGCTGTCCAGCTGCTCCTCGGTGACGTAGTAGTCGTAGGTGAAGCCCATGGGCAGGTAGTTGTCGTTTTCGTACAGGGCAAAGCCCTCGATGGTGTCGTAATAGGTCCAGCCGGGCACGGCCTCCGCCTCAAAATTGGCCCGCTCGGCCTCGGGCATGATGGTGAACCGGACGCTGAGCAGCCCCCGCAGCTGGTAGTAATAGGCTTCGGGGTTGCTGCGGACGTCCCGGGTGAAGCCCAGGGAGGAATAAAAGCTCAGAATGCTGGGGGCCACCGTGCTGTCAAAGAACTGCATGCAGCTCTTGTCCATCCACAGGCCCAGGTTGTCGTGGGCGTTGTAGGTGTCGATCCGCCAGTCCCCTTCGGGGAAGTGGTCCTGCAGGGCGACGGACGCCTGGTACTGTTCCACCAGGTCGCTGTCGTAGTTCCACTGGCCAAATTTGCCGATGCCGATGTGCACGATGCCGAACACGCAGCTGAAAGCCAGCACCGCCCCCAGCATCCGGCGGCAGAAGATCTTCGGGTCCTCCCGACAGCGGGCAATGGCGTGGTAGAGGATCAGCCCCGCCAGCCCGAAGGCCAGCACCGCCAGGTACTGCTCCGGGTTTTCGGTCACGCCCAGGGACCAGCTCTCCCCGTCGTTCACCGGCACCAGGGCAAAGGCCAGGGTGGCGATCATCAGCCAGGCCACCAGGGCGGTGGGGCGCTCCAGGTCGGTGTCCGGGTCCTCCCAGGCTTTCACCGTCATGGCCGCCAGGATCAGCACCGGCATATAGTACCACCGGGCGTAGTAGCTGGCGTTGAAGGCATAGAAGGCGCTGTTCAGCACCGGCACCAGGGCGAACAGGGCGCAGATCGCGATGATCCGCTTGCTGCCGTCCCCTTGCCGGGACCGCCAGTAGGCCACCGCCCCGGCCAGGCTGCACAGGGGCAGGTAGGCGGTCATGCTGGTCCACTTGATGGTGCCCTCCGACCAGATGGAGACGATATAGGGCGAATCCGGCGGCATGAACCAGCTGACCAGGATGGCCAGATACTGCTGGACCTTCGAGTAGGTCAAGAAGCCCCACCCCGACGAGATGTCGGTGGTGCGCGGGTTTTGCAGCAGGGACAAAAAGGCCGGCCACACCAGCAGGCAGCCCAGCGCCACCCCCAGCAGGCTCTCCCAGGCCAGGGTGCCGAACAGCCCCCGGGTCAGCCGGATCTCCCCGGCGGAGACCTTGCAGGCAAAGTAGATGATGAGGAACACCACCTGCCCCACAAAGAAGAAATAATTGTTCAGCAGGTTGACGGCCACAAAAAAGGCGAACAGCCCCCGGCGGCCGCTGTAGATGCACTCATCCAGGGCCCACAGCATCCAGGGGAACAGGGCCACCACGTCGATGAAGTGGTTGAAAAAGATGTTGTAGATCCCAAACCCCGAAAAGGTATACAGGCAGGCCGCCAGCACGGCGTAGTCGAGGTGTTTCACATAGCGGCGCATATACAGGTAGGCGCCGCCCCCCGCCACCGCAAACTTGAGCACCAGCAGCGGGCACATCAGGTAGGGCATCCAGCTCTGGGGGAACAGGGTGGACAGCCAGAAAAAGGGCGACCCGTACAGGTAGAACGAATAGGCGTTCATCACCCCACTGCCCAGGTCGGTGGCCCAGGAGAAGGTGTTGGAGGGCAGGCGCTGGCCGCCCGCGCTGGCCAGGCCGTCGGGGTAGCCCTGCCCTTTGACAAAGCCGTTCATATACCGGTAGAAGCCGATCTGCTGGCCGTTGAAGTCCCCGGCATAGTGGAAAAACCCGCCATCGATGATCTGGAAGGGCAGAAAGATCAAAGCCGCCGTCAGGGCGCACAGGCCCACCGTCAGCCAAAAGCGGTCCCGTTTCTGCCGCAGCCGCGGCCGCCGGGACAGATTTGCCATGTCCATAGCTTCCCTCTTTTCTAGCTTTTTATCTCAGACAGTATACCATGTTTGCCCCTGCAAGGAAAGGGCGAAGTTTGCCGCGCCCTTGACAGACGCCCCAAAGAAGGGTATTTTGGGTACAAAAAGGCCGGCAGCGCGCCGCTGCGCCGCCGGCCGGGAGGTTATTGCCATGTTGTATCCCTTCAATGCCCTGCTGGCCCGCATGAAGTACATCACACGCTGGAGCCTGATGCACTCCACCCGGGCCGAGTCCCTCAGCGAGCACACCTGCGACACCGCCCTGCTGGCCCACACCCTCTGCCTGATCGCACGGCGGTACACCGGCACCCCCTGCCGCCCCAAGACGGTGGCGGTGGCGGCCCTGTATCACGACGCCCCCGAGATCATCACCGGGGATATGCCCACCCCGGTCAAATACCGCAGCGAGGTGCTGCGGGACGCCTACAAGGCCATCGAGCGGGAGAGCGCGGCCGCCATGGCCTCCATGCTGCCCCCTGAGCTGGAGGAGGAGGTCACCCCCTACATCACCGGGGACCTGCTGACCGCACCCGAGCGCAAACTGCTGAAGGCGGCCGACCGGCTGTCGGCCCTCATCAAGTGCATGGAGGAGGCCCGCAGCGGCAACCACGAGTTTGACGCCGCCCTGGCCCAGCAGAAGAAAGCCCTGGCCGACATGGCCTGCCCCGAAGCGGACTGGTTCATGGAGCACTGCCTGCCCTGCTACACCCAGAACCTGGACGAGCTGACCCGGAAATAACGCTTTATCTGTCCAAATCAAGTCCCATCTGGCGGACAAGTGCCGACAGATGGGACACCTCCAGGGAAATTTGACGGAGAGAGTGTGCGAGGCCCTGCGGGCCGAGTGCGCGGTTCGACGGCAAATTTTGTCCCCAGGGGCAGCGGCGGCGAAGCGCGTCCAGTGGACGAAGCAGCGAGCCACCGCTGGCGCAGCGCTCCGATTTTCGCAAGCGTTCACGCGCCGCGAAAACCGGCTAAGCGCAAGAGGATTAGGGGGAAGGAATTTCTATCCCGCGTATGCGGGTAGAAATGGGTTCCCCCTAGAGCGTGTCGCAAGACACGCTTTATCGGTCCCACTTGTCGCACAGGGCGTTGATCTGGTCGGCAAATTTGGCAAGGTCCTTGTTGGCCCCGCCCTCGTTGTGCTCGATGACCCGCATCAGGCGGCGGCCGGCGCTGACCAGCCGCTGGAACACCGCCTGGGCCCGGCTGAGGGCGGGCGCCGCAGCCTTGGCCGCCGCCCGCTCCCGGCTGCCCTCGCTGAGGCAGACCGCGCCGTCGGCCCCCAGGGCCCACTGGGCGCCGTTGTAAGGGGCGCAGGCGGTGTAGCCCAGGCTTTGCAGGGTGTCCACAAAGAGGTCCTCCACCGCGTCGTCGCCGTGGTTGACAAAGACCCGCCGGGGCTTGGGGTCAAAGGAGCCGATCCACTGCAGCAGGCCCTCGCGGTCGGCGTGGCCCGACATGCCGCCCATCTGGGCGATCTCGGCCTTCACCTCGATCTCCTCGCCGAACAGCTTGACCCCGTCGATCCCCTCCACCAGGGCGCGGCCCAGGGTGCCCACCGCCTGGTAGCCCACAAAGAGGATGGTGCATTCCTTCCGCCAGAGGTTGTGCTTCAGGTGGTGGCGGATGCGGCCGGCGTCGCACATCCCGCTGGCCGAAAGGATGACCTTGGGGGTCGTGTCCGCGTTGATCGCCCGGGACTCGTCGCTGGTGATGCTGACCCGCAGCCCCGGGAACGCGATGGGGTCGGTGCCGGCGTCCAGCAGGGCCTGGGTCTCGGCGTCAAAGCAGGACTCGTCGGTGTCCCGGAAAATGCGGGTGGCCTCGATGGCCAGGGGGCTGTCGATGTACACCGGGAAATTGCCGTGGCCGGTCACCAGGTTTTTCTCCTTGATCTCGCGGATGAAATAGAGCAGCTCCTGGGTGCGGCCCACCGCAAAGCTGGGGATGACCACGTTGCCGCCCCGGTCAAAGGTGCGCTGCAGGATCTCCACCAGCTCCCGGATGTAATCGGGGCGGGGCGGGTGGCTGCGGTCGCCGTAGGTGGACTCCATGACGACGTAGTCCGCCTCGGTCAGGTAGGTGGGGTCTTTCAGGATAGGCTGGTTCAGGTTGCCGATGTCCCCCGAAAAGACCAGCTTGGTGGTCTTGTCCCCTTCGGTGACCCAGAGCTCGATGCTGGCCGAGCCCAGCAGGTGGCCCACGTCGGTAAAGCGGGCCTCCACCCCGGGGGCAAGCTCCACTTTCCGGCCGTAATCCACCCCGACGAACAGGCTGACGGCGGTCTCGGCGTCCTCGATGGTGTAATCCGGCTCCACCGGGGGCAGGCCGGCGCGGGCGTTCTTGCGGTTTTTCCACTCCGCCTCCGACTCCTGGATGTGAGCGGAGTCCCGCAGCATGATGTCGCACAGGCGGCAGGTGGGCCGGGTGGCGTAGATCCTGCCCCGGTAGCCCTGTTTGGCCAGCAGGGGCAGGTGGCCGCTGTGGTCGATGTGGGCGTGGGTCAGCAGGACCCCGTCGATCTCCCCGGGGGCGATGGGCAGGGGCTGGTTCTCGTAGACATCCTTGCCCTGCTCCATGCCGCAGTCGATCAGGAAATGCAGCCCGCCCGTCTCCAGCAGGGTACAGCTGCCCGTAACTTCATGGTTCGCGCCTAAAAATGTGAGCTTCATCGCTGCTTGCCTCCCTCCTCCCCGCGGCGTGGCCCCGGGGATGGTCATTTGATCCTGTACTGATTTCATTGTACCACAAAAGGGGCTTTCTTTTCCGCCAAAATCGGAGCCTTCTTTCCGTCAAAACGCCGAAACCCCGCCTGCCGAAAGGAGCCTTTTATGGAGCAGAGCTATTACCGCATCGGGGAGGTCAGCCGGGCCACCAGCCTCTCCAAGGACACCCTCCACTTTTACGACAAGATCGGCCTGCTGTGCCCCGAGCACGTAGACCCCCGCAACGGCTACCGCTACTATTCCCTGCGCAACCTGTGGCAGCTGGATATCATCGCCGCCTGCCGCAAGCTGAACATCCCCCTGGACACGGTCCGGCAGATCCTGTCCCTGCAGGACAACGCCCAGATCGTGCGGCTGTTGATGGAGTACCGCCAGGAGGCCCTGCGCCGCAGCGCCTATTACCAGCAGGTGGCCTCGGACATCCTCTGGTACCAGGAGGAGCACCGCCGCATCGAGGCCCAGAAGGACAGCCCCCGGTGGTCCGCCAGGTCTGGCGGGAGGCGGAGCAGGTCATCGCGGGGCGGGCCGCCCAGGGCTCCCAGGCATACCATGTCAATATGCAGCAGGCCGCCTCCATCCGGCGGCGGGACGGCTATTTGCTGGACGGCGCAGGGATGCCCGCCGGCCAGGTGATCAAACTGCGGGAGTACGTCCGGACGGAAGGCCCCTACCGCTGGATCGACCCCGACGCCCTTTACACCATCCCCGCCGGACGGTACGCCGTCTTTCTCCTCCGCATCCGGCAGGAGCGGGCCGACTTCTCTCCCCTGCTGGACTGGCTGGCCGCCCACGGGGAGGAGGCCGACGCTGTCTACGCCGAGGAGCTGGGGCTGCAGCTCTTCCCCTACATGGACCACTATGCCTGCGAGGTGCGGGCCCATCTGAAAGAAAAGCCGTAAAAAGAGGCTTGACAGTGGAGCTGCTCCATCCCTTATCCTATGCGGGAAAGGAGATGGAACGCTATGGGTGACATGCCCATCGGGAAGCTGCTGTTCCGGCTTTCCCCGCCTGTGATGCTGGCACTTTTGATCCAGTCCATTTACAACATCGTCGACAGAGCCTCTTTGTCACCGTGCTGCGGCAGGTGGTGCTGCTAGTGCCCCTGGCCTGGGCGTTCCACTTCGCAGGGCTGACGTATGTCTGGCTGACCTTCCCGGTGACCGAGGTGCTGTCGGTGCTCTGCGCACTGGTTTTTTACCGGAGGACGCCCTTCCTGTCAAAACGCCGAAATGCCGAATAATTTTTTAGATAATCTTGACAAACGCCCTCCTATGATTTACACTAATACGGTTGAAATATCCGTCATAGAACCATGTCGTTGTATAATAGAGAGGTTTGATTTGTATGATTCGTAACGATCTGCGCAACGTGGCCATCATCGCCCATGTTGACCACGGCAAGACCACCCTGGTGGACGCCATGCTCCGCCAGAGCGGCGCTTTCCGCGACAACCAGGTGGTGGCCGAGCGCGTCATGGACAGCGGCGACATCGAGCGTGAGCGCGGCATCACCATCCTGGCCAAGAACTGCTCCTGCACTTACAAGGGCGTCAAGATCAACATCGTGGACACCCCGGGCCACGCCGACTTTGGCGGCGAAGTGGAGCGGGTGCTGAAAATGGTCAACGGCGTGGTCCTGCTGGTGGACGCCGCCGAGGGCTGCATGCCCCAGACCCGCTTCGTGCTGCAGAAGGCCCTGCAGCAGAACCTGAGCCTGGTGGTGGTCATCAACAAGATCGACCGCCCCGACGCCCGCATCAAAGAAGTAGTGGACGAGGTGCTGTACCTGCTGATGGACCTGGGCGCCTCGGACGAGCAGCTGGAGTGCCCCATGGTCTACTGCTGCGGCCGGGCCGGCACCGCCAGCCTGGACCCCGACATCCCCGGCACCGACCTGGTGCCCCTGTTCGACACCATCCTGGACACCATCGAGCCCCCCGAGGGGGACCCGGACGCCCCCTTCCAGATGCTGGTGTCCTCCATCGACTACAATGATTTTGTGGGCCGCATCGGCATCGGCCGCATCCAGAACGGCACCTGCCGCGTGGGCGAGGAAGTGGTGGTCTGCGACTGGCACGACCCGTCGGTCCGCATGAAGGGCCGCCTGACCAAGCTGTATGACTTCCAGGCCAACGGCCGCGTCCCCTGCGACAACATCACCGCCGGCGACATCGTGGCCTTCTCGGGCCTGCCCGACGTCACCATCGGCAACACCCTGTGCGACCCTGCCAAGGTGGAGCCCCTGCCCTTTGTCAAGATCAACGACCCCACCGTGGAGATGACCTTCTCGGTCAACGACAGCCCCCTGGCCGGCCGCGAAGGCAAGTACGTCACCAGCCGCCAGATCCGCGACCGGCTCCACCGCGAGCTGCTCAAGGACGTGGCCCTGCGGGTGGAAGACTCCGCCACCACCGACTCGTTCCGGGTCATGGGCCGCGGCGAGATGCACCTGTCCATCCTGATCGAGACCATGCGGCGGGAAGGCTACGAGCTGCAGGTCTCGCCCCCGCACGTCCTGACCAAGGTCATCGACGGCAAGACCTACGAGCCCATGGAGCAGGTGGTCATCGACGTGCCCACCCAGTACCAGGGCGCCGTCATGACCGGCCTGGGCCAGCGCAAGGCTGTGCTGCAGCAGATGGACGCCCTGGGCGACAGCCGGGTGCGGCTGGTGTTCCGTATGCCCAGCCGCGGCCTGTTCGGCTACCGCAACCAGTTCCTCACCGACACCCACGGTGAAGGCGTCATCAACCAGATCTTTGACGGCTACGACCTGTGGGCCGGCATGATCACCAACCGCTCCACCGGCTCCCTGGTCAGCTTCGAGACCGGCGACTCGGTCACCTACGGCCTGTACAACGCCCAGCAGCGGGGCACCCTGCTGATCGGCCCCGGCGAAAAAGTCTACGAGGGTATGGTCATCGGCTACACCCCCACCGGCGAGGACGTGGACGTCAACGTCTGCAAGACCAAGCACCTGACCAACACCCGCGCCTCCGGCTCGGACGACGCGCTGCGCCTGGTGCCCATCAGCCGGCTGAGCCTGGAAGGCTGCCTGGAGTTCCTGGCCCCGGACGAGCTGCTGGAGGTCACCCCCAAGAGCCTGCGCATCCGCAAGCAGATCCTGAACCACGAGCAGCGGATGAAGGCCCGCAGCAAGAACAAGTAACCCCTATTTCCTAAATGCCAACGGGAGGCTCCCTGTATGGGAGCCTCCCGTTTCAGCTTGTCAAAAAACTGGTGCAATATCCCCCGTTTCCTGTATAATAAAGGAAACGGGG
>OERS01000053.1_pt1 | contig 25488 bp, 31 predicted proteins | sample 1540071 | NCBI WGS metagenome assembly OERS01 (sample SAMEA3891878, study PRJEB23780) | metagenome | biome: terrestrial biome; feature: animal house; material: Caecal content | place: Italy | collected 2015-05-05 | reverse complement strand
TTCCAACTCTGAGCAATATTTTGATTAAAAGGATGTTTAATCGTGCAGAAAATGAGCAAAACAAAATATAAAAACATCATATTGAAGCAGCTGGACGCATTAGGCATCCACGAAGAAAGCTATAACAGCGTCATTGATTCTCTGGCCGCCATTTTGGAGCAGCGGGACAAGACTTATGAGGAATTCAAAAAGTCCGGCGGTAAGTCCGCAATCGAACACACAAATCAGGGTGGATCAACAAACCTGACAAAAAATCCGCTGCTAGTCATGTGGGATGATCAGAATAAAACCGCGCTATCTTACTGGCGGGAACTTGGATTGACGCCATCAAGCTATAAAAAAATCACGGGAGAAGGAGCGAAAAAAGATATGAAAAAGAAAGGACTGGCTGCTGCCCTTGCCGAAATCGAAACATAAGAATTGGCCGGCCGTCTTGGAATACGCAGAAAGTATTCGAGACGGTAAGAAAATTGCCTGTGTGGAATTGAAACAGGCTGTTGATCGATTCTTCCGTGATTTAGAAAATCCCGATTACTGGATGGATTACAAGTCGGCTGAGTTTTGTATACAGATTATAGAAAATACTCTTTGTCATCAGCAAGGCGAATCACTAGACGGAACGCCGATGAGGGGAAAGCCGTTTACCCTTCAATCATTCCACAAATTCTGTATTTACAATCTTGTCGGATTCAAATTGAAGGATACGCAGATTGTCAAATACCATGAGGCACTGATATATATTCCTCGGAAAAATTCAAAATCGACATTTGCCGCTGCACTTGCATGGTCTTTGTCCTTGCTTTATCGGAAAAGCGGAAGTAAATGTTACATTGCATCTGCGGCTCTTATGCAGTCCTTAGAAAGCTTTAATTTTTTGAAATACAACGTAAACAGGATGGGGGAAAACGCTAAAGATGGTGGAGCCGTCAAAGTGATTGATAACAACAACGAACACAGCATGGAAAGCACATTAACAGATGGTATGTTTTATATAAGAGCTTTGGCGGCGAACCCGGATGCACAAGATAGTTTGAATTGCAACATTGCCATAACGGATAGATTTTGTCCCGTATACTGGTAACAGTATAATGAAAATCGGTCAAAAACGGTGAACGCTAAAACTTCAATATTGCAATGGACAAAAGAAGTCATGTGAATACCGTGATAATCGTAAAAACTAAAAAGTTTGCGACATTGTAGAGCATAGGAATTGAACCTGTGCTCTTTTATTTTACAAAAAGAGTACAGAATAAAACATTCCCACGAGTGACCGACATCCATATTGGATGATAATATATGCCGAACTTATCGGAAACGATAAGAAGCATCGGATAAAAAGCTGATGCGATAACAAATTGGAAATACATGCATTCAAACAACCAAAGCAATACAACCTGTTTAAGGAAGCCATGAAGGCTTACACAAATAAATTGGTTATTGGTATTTCAACGGCTGGAGATAATGAGCAGCTCTTCCTAGGACAAAGATTGAAATACTGCCGGAAGGTGCTGGATGGCACAGTAAAGGACGAACAGTATTTTATTTTTATGTGTTGCGCGCCGGAAGGAATTAAAGACGGGTCAGTGGATTTCACAGACCCGAAAATTCACGAGATGGCAAATCCTGCCTATGGTGTTTCGATTCGGCCTGATGAATTGATGAATGATGCGCAGCAGGCGCTCAATGATCCGCAGCAGCGGAAAGACTTTTTTGCGAAATCCCTGAATGTGTATACAAACGCACTGAAGGCCTATTTTAATATCGATGAATTTCGAAGGTCTGATGAAAAATACAACTGGACAATTGAACAGCTGTCGAAGCTACCGATCAAATGGTACGGCGGCGCGGATTTGTCGAAGTTACACGACCTTACGACTGCTGCGCTATTTGGAAATTACAAAGGTGTGGATATCATCATCACCCACGCATGGTTTTCGGTGGTGGCGGCACATATCAAAGCGGATCAGGACAACATACCACTTTTCGGATGGCAAGACGATGGCTGGCTGACGATGTGTAATAGTCCGACCGTTAACCATTCTGATGTGGTCAACTGGTTTGTGAAAATGCGTGACATGGGATTTAAGATATCCCAGGTAGGCCATGACCGTAAATTCTGCCGGGAATATTTTATCGGTATGAAACAAGCTAGATTTAAAATCATAGATCAGCCACAGTATTATTTTAAAAAATCAGAAGGATTCCGACACATCGAAAAGAGCGCGAAAGACGGAAATTTATATTACCTGCACAGTGAAGCATTTGAGTATTGCGTGGAAAATGTAAGCGCTGTTGAGAAGACGGACGACATGATCCAATATGAAAAAATAGAACCGGAGCAACGGATTGATATATTCGATGCTTCGGTTTTTGCTTGTGTGCGATATCTGGAAAATCTGGAACGAAGTAAGAAAGCGCAAGAATGGTTTGGAGGTAAAAAGGAATGAGCAAAAAGAGCAAGCGAAAAATGAAGACCAGGGCCGAGCCGGTGAGCAAAACCGTGTCCTGGCTGTGTAGTCAGGAAGCCTTTGATTCCCTGACTTGTCAAGGGTACATCAGTCTGGATCACAACCCGGAAATCATCACGGCAGTCAATCAGATATCAAAGCTGATCGGGTCTATGACGATCCATCTTATGAGAAACACAGAGGATGGAGATATTCGGGTGAAAGACGAACTTTCCCGGAAAATCGACATCAATCCGAATCGCAATATGACGCGATCATCCTTCGTTCAATGGATCGTCCGGACAATGTATTTGTCTGGCGATGGAAATGCAGTAGTGTGGCCGAAATTCCGCAGGGGATACCTGGAAGATTTAAACCCGGTGCCGGCCAGTATGGTCAGCTTTATCCCGGATGGGATATGGGACTACACAGTAGCGATCAATGGCCGTGAATATGACCCGGATGAAGTGTTGCACTTTATTTTAAATCCTGGTGACCTATATCCGTGGATGGGCAGAGGGCTGCAGGTCGTATTAAAGGATGTGGCTGATAATTTAAAGCAGGCATCCGTGACGGAAAAAGGATTTATGCAGTCAAAATGGAAACCGTCCATCATTGTAAAAGCGGATGGGCTGACGGAAGAATTTGCGACACCGGAAGGGCGCGCCAGCATACTGCAAAATTACATAGACACGACACAGGCCGGAGAGCCTTGGATCATCCCTGCAGAACAGTTTGATGTAGAACAGATTCGTCCGCTGTCTCTATCTGACTTGGCTTTGTCAGAAATGGTGCAGCTGGATAAAAAGACGGTGGCAGCTATTTTAGGCGTGCCGCCTTTTTTGTTGGGTGTCGGTGAATTCAAGCGGGAAGAATGGAACAACTTTATTTCCTCCACGATCATGCCGTTGGCGCAGATGATTGAGCAGGAGCTGACAAAAAAACTGCTATATAGCCCGGACTTGTATTTCAAATTTAATCCGCGATCCCTATACAACTATGAATTGAGAGACCTTGCTGCGATTGCGGACGATCAGTATATCCGCGGAATTATGACAGGAAATGAAACCAGGAGCTGGCTTGGACTTCCTCCAATGGATGGGCTTGATCAGTTGGTGATTCTTGAGAATTATTTGCCAATAGATCGAATAGGAGATCAGAAAAAACTAGTGCAGAATGGTGGTGAAAATAATGCAAATTAAGAGAATTCCATACGGAAAGGGAAATTATTATATATCCGACAAAGGAGAAGTTTTTAATTCAGAAACAGGATTAAAGCTAAAAAACAAGACCATGAAGTCAGGATATGAAGAAATCATGCTCTACAATTCCGGAGAGTCAAAATCATTTTTGGTACATAGGCTTGTGGCAAATGCTTTTCTAAGTGGAAATGGAGAAGAAGTGAACCATAAGAACGGTATTAAAAATGATAACCGTGTTGAAAATTTGGAATGGTGTACGCATGGAGAAAATCTTAAACATGCATTCGAAAACGGGCTAAGAGCAGATAATGTTACTCCCAGAAAAATTATTGCCACAAATTCTGCCAACGGAGAAGAAACAAAGTTTCCATCCATATATAAAGCGGCAAGATTTCTTGGTATAAGTCAAGGAAACATATGTATGTGCTGCAAAGGAATTAGACCTATGGCGAACGGATATTTTTTTCGGTATGCAGAAACGAGTCAGACGGGAGGTGAGTAAGTGGAACAGCGAATTTTAAAAATGAAGGACGCGAAAATACGTGAAGAAGGTGGGAAGCGATATTTGGAAGGATATTTCTCTGTCTTCGGCGAGCCTTATCAGGTGTGGGACGGATGGATTGAAACTATCGAACGCGGAGCCTTTGCAAGATATTTGTCGAGTGGACAGGATGTAAAAGTCTTATGGAATCATGACAGCAACATTGTCCTGGGGGCGACCGGGAGCGGAACCGCAACACTTCGCGAGGACGAAACCGGATTATTTGGATCAGTCGAAATCAACGAAGCGGATCAGGAAGCAGTTAATGCATATGCACGCGTAGCGCGGGGCGATGTGGATGGCTGCTCTTTTGGTTTTGACATCGCACGGCAGGAAGAATGGTGGGATGAAGAGGGCGTTTACCACACAAAGATCACCGAGGTGGATCCGCTTTACGAAGTGTCTCCCTGCACCTTCCCGGCCTATAAAGCGACCAGCATTTCCGCCCGCGAGAAATTAGAAGATGCGCGGCAGAAATATGAAGAAGCACAGAAACGAAGAAAAGAAGAATGGCGGCAGTCCATGAGGACACGCCTGAAAGGAGAGTAAGACGATGGCATTAAAAGCAATTATGCTGCGATCAAAAATCGATAAAAAAAGAAGTGAACTGAATGCGCTGCTGGAAAAAGACGCTGACTTTGAAGCAAGAGAAGCGAAGCTCGAACAGGCAATTGAGGAAGCCCAGACCGAGGAAGAGCAGCAGACAGTGAGTGAGCAGGTGGAAGCTTTCGAAACAGAAAAAACCGAACATGAAGAAAGCAAAGCCAGGCTGAATGAAGAGATTGCAGGCTTGGAAGACGAACTTGCTGCAACGGAAGCGGAACCGCCGATTGACAGAACCGCATCTTCTGCAAAAAAACCAATCAGAAAAGAAAGGAAAGGTGTTGAAATGATTACTAGAGATATCCGTAAGCTGCCTATGAATGTAAGAGCCTTTGACTCACTTCCGATGGAAACAAGGGAGTCTATCGTAGAAAGGGAAGACGTAAAGGCATTCCTTTCTAAGGTTCGCTCCATGAAAGGATCCACCAGGGCGATCACCGGCGGCGACCTGGAAATCCCGGTGGTATTCCTGGAGCTGATTTCCGAGAATATGTATCGCTACTCCAAGCTGCTGAACCGCGTCCGCGTCAGAAGCGTACCGGGACAGGCTCGCCAGACTATTGCAGGAACCGTTCCGGAAGCGATCTGGACGGAAATGTGCGGTGCTATCAACGAACTGTCCTTCGTGTTTAATCAGGTGACGCTGGATGGCTATAAGGTAGCTGGATATGTGCCGGTGTGCAATTCCCTGTTGGAGGATACGGTAAGCAATCTGGACCTGGCATCCTGGATTGTGGAAATGATTTCTGAATCTATTGGCCTGGCCGAAGATAAAGCGATCCTCTATGGAAAAGGTGCATCCTCTCACATGCCGCTTGGTATTGTAACCCGTCTGGCACAGAATGAACAGCCTTCCGGATATCCTGCAAATGCTCCCGCATGGGTTGACCTGCATGAATCAAATATCCTGAGCATCAACGGAGACTCCATGAACGGAGCACAGTTCTGGAGCGCTCTTACCCTGGCGGCCGGAAATACCTTCACAAGATATTCCCGCGGCAACCAGTTCTGGGCGATGAACAGCCGTACCTATGCGAAACTGAAATCCAAGCTGATTACCTTTACTGCATCCGGCGACATCGTGGCAAATCTGTACGGAAACCTGCCAATCATCACTGGTGACGTGGATGTGCTGGAATTTATCCCGGACGGCGATATCATCGGCGGATATGGTGATCTGTATGTATGGGCTGACAGGGCAGATATCCGGATTGACCAGTCAGAACACGTGCAGTTTATCCAGGACAACACGGTATTCCGCGGAAAAGCACGGGCAGACGGTATGCCGATCATCCCCGGTGCATTTGTGGCAATCAACATCAATAACACGGACGTGACAACCGCTATGGATTTTGCTGCCGATACCGCAAACGACGCTGATCTGATTGACCTGACTGTCGGCTCTTACAGCCTGTCCTTTGATTCGGACACATTGACCTACAACGTGACGGCAACAAACGCATCTGACGAAGTGACCGCAACACCGGCGCAGGCATCCGCAGCGGTGGAAATCTCTTACGGTGGCAAGAACGTAGTCAACGGCAGCGCTGTGAAATGGACGGCTGACTCTACGGCTCATCCGGTAACCATCACAGTCAAGAATGGAAATGCCGTTAAGGTATATACCGTAAACGTAACAAAATCAGCCTAAGGAGGTGATCCCTCTTGACGGATGAAGAAAGACTGACGCTGTTGAAAAGTGATCTACAAATGCTGACTTCTGCGAATGATGTGTTTTTAAAGTCTCTGATTGAGACGGCAAAAGCGGCGATCCAGCGAGAGGGAATTACTCTTGTGGAAAATGATATGGATATTGATATGGCGGTGGTTCAGTACGCCGCCTATCTTTTCCGGAAAAGAGCCGCAGCAGATACAGCCATGCCGCGCTTTTTGCGGTACCGGCTGAATAATATCCATTTTTCACAGCATAGTGGGGGTGGATCATGACCTTTGATGATGGCATTTTGACAATCTGTACAACAGAAAACGCAGCAGAAGAAGGTATGAAGCCGGTTCCCGTGCTGGTGGAGAAGGAAAAATTTTATTTTGGATATGATACGCTGGGCATCACGCGGTATTACACGGCCTTACAGGCGCGGCAGCAGATTGAATCCGTTGTGAATATACCGGGGTGGAATGATATTTCTTCTTTGGATATATGCGTTCTGGAGAATGGAAACCAATACCGCTTGGCGATGATCCAGCCGCAGCTGGATGATGACGGATTGCGGATCACAAAACTATCCCTGGAAAGGCTGGGTGAAAACTATGCTTTCAAAGATTCGGATCATACCGGAGATCCTTAAAGATATCGGGCCGCCGGTGTCGCATTATGAAGCAATGAAAAAACCGGATAAATATATTGTCTGGGCGGAAGATTCGGAAGGATCATCTGTGGAGGGTGACGATCAAAAGACAGCCCAGTCTATACAGGGAACAATTGATTTTTACACAAAAGAAGATATGGACGAAATCATAGATAAAATTCAGGAGGCGCTGGTGAGCAACCGCGTCTCTTTTTATTTAAATTCCATCCAGTACGAAGACGAAACCGAATTTATCCATTATGAATGGGTCTGGGAGGTGGGCTGATGGCGACAATTGAATTTGGAGACTTTGACGCCTACCAGAAAGCGCTGGAAAGCCTTTACAAAGATACCGAAGGAATTGTAAAACAGGCCATCTATAAAGGCGCTGGCATCGTGGCAGATGAGATCAAGAATAATCTGGAAGCCCTTCCGATTCAGGAAGGGAAAAACGGATTACCGCCCATCGGAACGCCGGAAAAACCGCTGACCGGTGTAAGCCGCAGGCAAAAAGGCGATCTGATCAATGCTTTCGGCCTTGCACCGATTGAAAAAGACGGCGACTACATCCAGACAAAACCTGGTGTGGATGGATACGGGAGCGTCAAGACAAAGAAATATCCAAACGGAGTGCCGAACGCAATGCTGATGAGAAGTATTGAGTCCGGAACTTCTTTTCGTAAAAAGCATCCCGTTTTCCGGTCTGCTGTCACAAAAGCGCGAAAAAGGGCGGAAAGTGCGATGCAAAAAGAAATTGACGATTCTTTGCAAAGAAAATTTGAGTAAAGGAGATAATCTATGGCTACAAAAGGCTTACGGCTGCCGGTCTTTGGCCGGTACAACTATGATGGCAATGTGGTTACATACACAAACGGCTTTATTGCCGGGAAAGCAGTGGAGTACAGTTCTGAAATCGAACTGACGGACGACAATCCGCTTTACGGAGATGACCAGATTGCCGAGCACGATTACGGAAAATTTAACGGTGGAACACTGACCCTGAACACGACTGATCTTGACCAGCGGACATCAAAATTCCTGTTGAATTTGAAGGAAATTCAGACACAAGTTGGACAGAATACCGTGACTGAACTGGTCTATGATGACGATGCGCCGTCCACGCCCTTTGGTTTCGGAATTGTTGAAGTGAAACAGATCAACGATGTGGATAAATACAGAGCGGTTCTTTTGTGTAGGGTAACTCCTTCTATTCCGTCTGAAGCTGCTACCACAATGGGCGAATCTATCGAGTGGCAGACAAAAGAACTGGAATGCACACTGGAAAAATCAGAGCAGGCGTCTGGCGGCTTGAATCACCCGTGGAAACGCGAAGCGTGGTTTGATACGTATGACGCAGCAATGGAATATCTGAAGGCAATGCTGAATGTTCTGGAGGAAGTGGAACTGACTGCTGCCGCTGGGGCAGCGTCCGGACAGACAAAGATCACCATCGGGAATCCGATTTCCGGTGCGTCTTATAAATATTCCACAGATGGGCCAGCGCCGACTTATAAGCAGAAACTGACGTCTTGGACAGAATTTACATCTGGTGAAGACATTACAGCCGCAAACGGCACTACCGTGTATGTGGCGCATGTGGACGATCAGAATCAGGCAATCGGAATAGGAACGGTAACCGCCGTGACAAATGGGGGCTGATTATGAATCGGATTGTATACACAAAAATAGCCGGAAAGAATTATCCGATGAGTTTTTCACTTGGGGCGGCGAAAAAAATTGCGGAAAAATTCGGCAGCACACAAAAGGCGATGGAGAAAATGAAAAAGGCTGGCGGCAATGAGATTGATATCTTAATTGATATGCTGGCCCTTTTGATTTCCCAAGGATGTGCTTACAAAAATTATTTCGAAGCAGATATCCCGGCTCCGGACGATGCACCAGTGATTGATGGAAAATGGACGCCTCTTCCAAGGGAAGTCATTGAAATTGCAATTGACGTCACAGAAGTGGAAGAAATTGTAGATAAAATTTCCGAATGCATTAATATCGGATCAAAAAAAGAGGTTGAAGCAAAACAGACAGGAAAAAACGCGGAAGCCGCTCAAGTGTAAAATCGCTTGAGTGGCTTTCTGTTTCCGCACGAAAAATGGGGATTCCAACGCGTGAATTTTTAGTCATGCCGATTGGTGAACTGTCTGACCTGTCTGATTTTTACGCAGCCTCCGAAAATAGCTCAGTGAAACTTACACAACGAATTTATTATGACGGAATACCGGAGGTAGATTAAATGGCAGGATATGATATTGGCCCGCGGATTGGCATAAAGGGTGAAAAAGAATTCAATTCCCAGATCAAAGCGATCAATAATTCTCTCCGGGAATACGGATCAGAATTAAAGGCACTCAACAGCGAATTTGCAGAGAATGAAAACTCGCAGGACGCCCTGATTGCAAAAAGTCGCATCATGGAAAAACAGCTGGACGCACAGCGTAAAAAATACAGTCTTCTGGAATCGGAGTATTCCAAGCAGGTGCAGAAACTCCGCGAACTGGGAGATGCATACCAAAAGGCCGCTCAGGAAAACGGGGAAACATCCCTCGAAGCTGGAAAAGCGGAGCGGGCATTTAATCAGCAGGCAGAAGCGGTGTCAAAACTTTCTGTGGCCATGAACGAGACACAGAACTACATCAACCGCCTAAATAATTCCATCAGCAAAAATGGGAATATGCTGGATGAAATTGAAAATGGATCACGGGACGCTGCGACCGGTCTTTCGAAAATGGCTGATGAAGCGGATGATGCGAGTAAGCAGCTGGACGATATCGCGACCGGCACAAAAGCACAGGCATTTTCCGATTTGGCCGATACCATTTCTGGTGTGGGCGATGCCATGATCGGCATTGTCAATGACTCAAAGGAATATCTCCAGATCATGGGACAATTGGAAGCGTCTTCGCAAAGACTAGGGTATTCTGCCGGCGAAACAGAGCAGGTCTATACCCAGCTGTACGGTGTATTGGGGGATACGCAAACGGCAGCTACGGCAACCGCCAATCTGCAGGCTCTTGAATTATCGCAATCAGACCTTGCGCAGATGACAGAACTTGCCATTGGGGCCTGGGCGCAGTACGGAGACTCTATCCCTATTGATTCCCTGGCAGAAGCTATAAACGAAACTGCGCAGGTTGGAACGGTTACCGGCGCTTTTGCGGATGCTTTGAACTGGGCCGGAATCAGTGAGGATGAATTTAACGAAAAGCTGCAAAGTACCAATTCCGAATCCGAACGTGCGCAGATGATCATGGACGTTCTGGCGTCTCAGGGACTTGCCGGTGTGGCACAGGGATACCGCGATACCAATTCGGCGCTGATTGAATCCAATGAAGCACAAGCGAAATTCGATGAATCAATGAGCCGTCTGGCTGAACAGATCATGCCGATTGTGAGTGAGGTAACGAGCGTGGCGGCGGACGCAATCGGGAAATTTGTGGACTGGTTTCAGCAGCTTCCGGAACCGGCACAAAACGCAGTAAAGGTGATCGGAGCGGTTATCGCTGCTATTACGCTGCTATCACCTGTCATCTTTGGGATTGTAGGAGCGATTGGAGCGCTAAGTCTTGCCCTATCACCTGTATCTCTGATTATCGCTGGTGTCATTGCTGCAATCACAGCAGTAATTTTGATTATTCAAAACTGGGGTGCCATCACGGAATGGCTTGGCGGAGTGTGGGAGACAGTGAAATCTGCTGTGTCAAATGCTGTCGAAACTGTACGTGACGCCATTTCAAATGCCTGGGAAGCGATCAAGACAAAAACCTCTCAAATCTGGAATAATGTAAAAACCGCTGTTTCAAATGCCTGGGACGGAATAAAAAGTAAGGCACAAAGCACCGCTGAAAGTGTCGCTACAAAAACAATTGATACCTGGAATAATATTAAAACTGGAGCAAACAACATCTGGAGCGCGATAAGGTCAAAGGTGTCAACCACATGGGACAATATCAAGAGTAAAACAACGTCTGCGGCAAATTCCGCAAAGACAACAGCGGTCAACGCATTTAAAAATTTACGAAACGGTGTATCGTCTGCAATTTCTTCTATCCCGAATACGGTAAGCAACATTTTTAACAATGTGAGAAATATCATAAGCAATTTGATCGGCAGCGCATTTTCTTGGGGCGCAGATTTTATCAATGGCCTGAGAAACGGAATTATGAGCGGCGTAAATGCAATTGTCAATGCAGTGGCGAGCGTGGCGAACAGGATTAGGTCATTCCTTCACTTTTCACGGCCAGATGAAGGCCCCTTACGAGACTATGAAACCTGGATGCCTGATTTTATGACTGGTCTTGCAAATGGAATTTATCAAAATCTGGATAAAATCCAAAACGCTGCAGGTGCGATTTCCGGAACCATTTCCACGACAATGACCGGAAGCGTGGGCGAGATGAGCAGCGGAACGCCAATTGCGGCGGGATATAGCATTGTATTACAGGGCAGTCCGATCATTCTTGACGGAAAAGTCATAGGACGGACGGCGGATCAGTATATCAGTAATAATCAGGCAGGGGCAAACAGGTCGAAAGGAGGGAGAAATCTTTGAGTTTTGCAGTAATTTATAAAGGGAAAAGTTGTACGGAACTGGGGATTCTCCCGGTTCGGCGGCCGAGCATCCCTTCCCCGCAGCTGCGGACGGAAGAAATTGAAATCCCAGGACGGGACGGCGTATTGATTGAAACAGATGATTGCTACGGGCAGATCACAATTCCGGTTGAATTTAACTTCCTGACTTCTCCGGATTCTTGGAATGATATCTACAGGCGGGCAAAAAGATGGATCAGAGGAACGGGGAATTTATCCTTTTCCGATGATCCAGAATTTTTTTATAAAGTCCTGTACTGCAATATCACTGACACGGAACGGACGTCCCGCAGGCTGGGAAATTTTACAGCTGAATTTGTATGCGAACCGTACTCCTATCTGTATGACGGCCAGTCTGAAAAAGCCATAGCCGAATGCCTGTATAATTCCAATATGGTTTGCCATCCGATCTATAAAATTTCCGGGAATGGCACTTGTATTTTGACTGTCAATGGAAAAAATATGAGCGCAACCGTAGGCCAAAATTTGACGATCGATACAGACTTGATGATTGCATACCGCACGGATGGAGATATCAACAATATTGCGGTGACCGGAAATTACGAAGATTTATGGCTGCAAGAAGGAGAAAATACGATATCGATCACGAGTGGATATGATTTGTCAATTATCCCGAATTGGAGGACGCTATGATTCAGGTATATGATGAGAGTCAGGCATATCGCCCCTTTATTTTTGACGAAGACGCGAATATGACAGAAGATGGACTTACCTTTGTCGCGACAAGGACAAAAAGCGGATATCACGTCAAAATCACGGGAACGTGCTCCTATCAAAGCGACAGGATTAAGATTTTTTATATAAAATGTGGGGCTTCCGCGAATAAAATCATAAAATTCACAACGAGCGTATCCGGAAATATTGATGGAGTATTCTTCTCAAGGCTCTGGATCGATCAGGAAGGCCAGGAAAATTATTATTTTGTCCCGGATGGATTACAGGAATTTGAATTATCTATTCCATACAATTCGACCGAATCTGGAATGTGCTTTTGCGTCCTTGGTGGAAAAACAGTCAATGAAGAAATTGACGTCACGATGGAAAAGAAGTCTGCAATGAATCTGTATACAGACATTGACAGAAGTGATTATTATCATGTGAATCAGCCGTATCAAGGTGTATCACAAAATTTTTACAGACTGGAATATTGTAACTATGCTAAGATATCCGGAACTTCCACGCAGCCGGAAGGATCAGAAACGCGAATGAATGCGACCTATGATCTTTCCAAAACTGGAAATCATTTTCGCGTGGTGTCTACGATCGAAAGCGACCGAGAAAATGTATACTTTGGAATGGCTGGCACTGTAAATGGCGAGCAGGTTATACAGTATTTTCCGGACGGGCAATCAGAATGCGAATTTGCATTTCCGCCCGGAACAACGGGAATCTATTTCTGTTTCTTCTGCGGCGGCGGCGTGACAGCAAATACAGAAATCGGATTTAATGTAGAAACCGTAAAGAGTAACGAGCATTTATATGATTCAAACGGTGATATGGCATTAACCCCGATATCCGCTACTGTGCATCCGATTTTAAATGGCGCGTGGGAAGCAGAATTGCAGCATCCGATTGACAATATGGGACGCTGGAAATACATCGTGGAGGGAAACGTGGTTAAAATGCCATCATTTAATGAGGATCAGCTTTTCCGTATTAAAAAAGTACGGAAAATTGATTCCGGGATCACCGCCACGATGGAGCCAATTTTTATGGATGCTCTGGACGATTGCTATTTGACGGATATCCGGCCTGTATTAAAGACCGGGCAGGCGGCACTGGATATGATGACTGCACCGAACACAAAGTATTCCGGCCAGTCCGATATTACCCGTCAGGCCACAGCCTACTATCAGGACAAAAATCTAATTGAAGCGATCAACGGAGAAGATTCAAATTCTTTTATTAATCGATGGGGCGGCGAAATCTTATTTAATAATTTTGTCGTTATTATCAACAACAGAGTCGGCGGAGACTACGGGGTGGAACTGAGATATGGAAAAAATATCCCGGTGGACGGCCTGAGCGAAGAGGTAGACATCAATGACGTGGTAACGCGCATCTACCCGAAGGCCTATAATGGCCACCGGCTTTCCGGACTTGGATACGTGGACAGCCCGAATATCGGTGCTTATCCGATGGTCAAGGCGGCCACGATCACTTTTGACGATGTAAAGATGGCCGAGGATGCCAACGAGGAAGAAGAGGAAGGTGTGATTGTCTGCCAGAATCAGGAAGAACTGGACTCTGCATTGACGCTGCGGTGTAATGAACAATACGAAGCTGGCCTAGATAAGCCGAAAGTGACCATTGAGGCGGATATGGCGTTGCTGCAAAATACCAGGCAGTACAAAGATTATCAAATCCTAGAGGAAGTGGGATTAGGCGACACGGTGCACTGTATCCACAACCGTCTGGGGGTTGATACCGAAGCGCGGGTAATTGAATTGGAATACGACAGCATCCGGAAGAAAGTATCGTCTGTGGTGCTGGGCGATTTCAAATACAATTACTTCCAGAATGTAAGTAGTAGCATCGGAAGAATTGACGGCGTAATCCGGCCAGACGGAACACTTATCGCAGAGCAGGTCTCCGGCATCCTAAACGGTGCACTCACATCCCTGCGCGCTCAATACGATATTGCACAAAAGCAGGACGTAATGGCGCTACTCTTCGAAAATCTAGATGCAACCAGCCCGCTCTATGGGGCTTTGGGCATAGGGACGCAAGGCATACAGGTGTCAAAATCGCGGACAACAGACGGACGGTCATGGGACTGGACGACTGCGATTACGGCAGCCGGGATTATCGCAAATGCAATTGTAACCGGGAGAATTTCTGATAAAGATGGAGAATCTTTCTGGGATCTGGACAACGGGCAGATGAATATGAAAGGATCTTTTTCGACATATGACAATGAAGGGAGCTACACGACTATGGACGCAAATGGCTTAATGCATCATGATGGAGAAACAGAAGAAAGCTATCATTATTTGATGGAAACCGGAACGGTAACCTTTGAAAACTTTAACGTAAATACGTATAAGTCAACAAAGACAATACAGCTTCCGGACAATTTTAAAGGAAAAAGCATCTCTTTTGTCCCGTTCCCTTCTGCTATGATTCCAATTGCGGACAGTATGGCTGATCATTATTGGAGCGCCTTATCAAAATTGGCCTACACACACGAAATAGATGAGGAAAACGCAACAGTTACTCTTACGGTTGAGTGCAGATACACTTTACTTGGAATCAGAGACGGAGGAGATGTTTATCCAAACTATTACGGAACACCGATATCTGTCGATATTACCTATATTGCAATCGCGTGAGGTGAGAAATGAGAAGAGAAATATTACTGTCAAAAAAAGTTCCAGTTAAAATCGAATACGTGCAAAATACAAACGGTGTGCCTATCGAATTTGTCTTATCTGATTTTACGATACCGGCCAGCGCATCCGCTTTTGCCTACGTTAAAAAGCCGTCTGGTCTTGAAGTATTCTCACAAGCTGAGATTGACGGCAATGTAGTGATTATCAATCCGACCACTCAGATGATGGCTGAGATTGGATATAACAAAATGCAGGTGTTGATCACGGCAGGCGGTAATGTAGCAGCTTCTTTTGTTGTGATTTTAGACGTAGAAGAAAATATCACGGAAGATTCCGCCGTGGAATCGCAAAATGAATACTCTGCGCTGGAATCTCTGATTACGCAGGCGAATGAGACTATTTCCGCAGTAACAGCAGCGACAAATGCAGCAAACAGCGCGGCGTCATCCGCAAATACGGCAGCCGGTCAAGCGAATACGGCGGCGTCAGCTGCAAATAATGTTGCAGAAGAAGTGGAAAATAAGCTGGATAGCGGAGACTTTGCGGCGACTGTGTCAATCGGAAATGTGACCACAGGAAAGCCTGGGACAAACGCATCTGTAACCAATTCCGGCACGGAAAACGATGCGGTATTTGATTTTGTCATCCCGCGCGGAGATCCGGGAAGTATCGAAAATGTAGAAGAGCAGCCGGTTATCTTTACAGAAGCTTCCACACGCAAAAATATTGCAAGCGGTGATGATTTTGCAACACTATTCGGAAAAATTCAAAAATTCTTTTCGGATACCAGCCCGCTTTTGGAAGATTCCGGGTGGCAGGCGATCAATACGACTGGGAAATATCAGGGCGTATCCGCTCACATGCCGCAATGCAGAAAAATTGGAAATGTAGTGGAAGTGTCCGGGTCGATCCGAAATACGACTAATCAGATTGCCGGATCGACCACGGAGGTGACACTTGGAAAGCTGCCATCATCTGACTACTATCCATCAAAAATGGTGGTTGGCAGCGGCACGACCGCAACAGAAAATATTTGTCAGATCAGGGTAAACACAAACGGGACAATTACGGCTTCGCGTGCATCTGAACCGGGATCGGCTGGATATACATCCATACCGGCTAACACAGCAATATTCTTCCACGAAGTATTTCTTGTTGATTAAGGAGGCGTTTAATCGTGTTTAAATTATTAGAGATTATGAGAGTATACGGCGGCGACCCGCTGCATCCGGAAGGGACAAGCCAAAGAGTCTGGATTCAGGCGGATAATACTACCGATCCACTCCCGACCATCGGATCACAAGTGGAGGGGATGGACGAAAATGTTCTGATTGAATACGGTAGCATTGCGCAGACTCCCGCAGCTGATGTGGCAATGATGGGAAATGATCGAGAGTGGGGTGAATGGATTTGACGGAAAATAGATTTGGAATGATCCTGCCACTGATTATCCGGGCACTGAAAAATTCGGGCGGCGGCACCGTAACCCCAGAACAAATCCAGGCCGCCGTAGATCAATACCTGGAAGAGAATCCCGTAAGCGCGGGAGAATTATCCGTCAGTAACCATATAATCAGTCTTGTCGGAGGCAACAGCAATGAGAATCCTTAAATTTATTGCCAACGGTCAGCAGCTTACCAAAGACCCCTCCTGCGATTTTTCGGGGATTGTCAGAGGTAGTAAAAATTATCTGATGGCGCATTTCTTGCTCTCTTCTGAGTGGACTGGACGGGTGATTGCGGCATCATTTTGGAAGCTTGGTAAGGAATACCCAGTAATCTTAAAGGGAAACGCATGTATAATCCCTGATGACGCTCTGACTTGGGAGCAATTTAAAGTATCGCTTACCGGCATGGATCGAAATAAAAGTATGATAACCACCACAAAAGTTACGGTAAGACAGGAGGGATGATATGACGGCAGAAGAACTATTACTGCAAAATTATAATTTTGTGGAACCCTATTCTGCGCAAGACGGAAAATGCATCATTGATCCCGAAACAAGGACTATCTCCATACCGACCACCTATCGGCTTCTGGGCGTCGAATCTGATGAGAAAGTAGAGCGTCTGTATTTCCAGTGTCCGAAGATTGTCGGTGACAATATCGACCTGTCACAGCTCCAGATAAGGATTAATTACCAAAATGCGAGCTCACAGAAAGACCAGTATATTGTAGATGATGTTTCCGCAGATGGCGATAACATAACTTTTTCGTGGCTCCTATCAAGGAAAGTCACAGCATACCGGGGAAGCGTCCAGTTTATTGTCTGCGCAGTCAAAGTCAATGACGATGCGACCATCACAAATGAATGGAATACGACTCTTGCACAGGCACAGGTGTTACAGGGGCTGGAAGTAGACACACCGGAGCCGACAGAAGAGCAGTCGGATGTGATTGCTCAGCTGATGCAGATGGTGCAAAATACATCAGCACAGGCGGTGCAAGCGGTACAGGCGGCGGAACAGACAGCGATTGAAAATATATCGGAGCTACCAAAAATTGAGAACCATGTAATTACTTTTAGTACAGGAGGTTAAATATGGCAGTAATTGAAAACGATTATGCAGCATACATACAGACACCGCAAGGGGAATATCCTCTGCGAGATATCGGAGCGGTAAGAACAGATCAGGGGACAGAAAACGCCGGCAAGGTACTTGGAATTGGAAGTGATGGCATGGTGACACCGGTAGAAGGTACTGACACTCAAAAACAGCTTGAAAATGCCATCGCAAATTACTATGCTTTACGCCGAACCGGAAAAGTCTATCAGACAAAGCTGTGGAAATTTGCGACAAATCCAACCAGCTCAGGAGTGAAGCAGTTAGACAACGAAGGACTGGTATTCGAGCCGTCCACAGACACGGAAGAAGGCCAGGATGATTACCTGAATGGCCAGCACCCGCTCTTTGAATGGGTACACTGCAATTATATCCGGGACGCTGACGGGACGGCCCGTCCTATCGCTATCGAAGGATCGGACGAATATAAGATTACTGGAGCCGTGGATGTGGGCGCTATGCAGATGTCGTTCTGGTATAAGTGGGATGCCAGCAAAGCAGAATATGATCTGATTACCATTTCCGATACTCCACATCCGGAATTAGGTCTTGTGCCGTGGAGCGAATGTAAAAAAGCGGATGGCACAACCGTTCCGTGGTGTATCGGGTCGGCTTACATCTCTGGGAAAGCCTCTGATGGAAAGCTTCGCTCTCAGCCAGGATTGCCACCGGAGCGTAATCAGTCACACAATTCGATGATTACGGATTATCAGGAAAAAGGAGACGGATATTGGGGCGCAGGAGCGGTAAGAAATACGTTTCAGTTTGTGTTTAACGCCATCAAGGGGAACACGAAGAATTCCCAGACGCTGTATCAAGGATGCACCAATTACAGTTATCAGTATGAGGCGGCAGTACAAAGCGCAGAATCCCATACATATTTTCCGGTTACCAATGCTCAAGCGGCAAGCCTGGTGGTGGGCAGCTACGTGTCTGTGGGGTATGCAAGTAATAATAACGGAGCTGAAAACCGTGACCGTGGACAGACAACCGTACACGCCTATGCGGATGATGTGAAAATCCTGAGCATTGAGACACTGGATGAAAGCAACATGGCGGTATATCTGGATATACCGGAGGAATCAGCGTTTAATACGCAGCCGCATGCGTATACGGAAGATTTTTCAGCCCCGATTATTTTATCAACGATGCACTGGTGGTCAGGATCAACAGATGCTGTCAAAGGGCGGCATGACGGATCACCGGGAAGTAATACGGATGGCAAGCATCCATACCGGGTTCAGGGCCGGGAGTATGCGGTGGGCGCTTATATCGTAGCGTCCGACACGGTGATAGATTTACAGGCTGATTACACAAAACATGTGCTAGTGGCCCCTAAAGGCGTACCACACTCCTCATCTGACGCAACAATACGAAGCACTTACACACAGATCGGCACGATTCCGGCAGCTTCCGCTGGAAATAATACAGACTGGTGGGTTGGCGATATCAATATTAATAATGATACCGGAACGTGGTATCCGGCGGCGGAAGGATCAAGTTCCTCTCAGGGATGTGGTGATAGATATTATGCAGGAGGAGCAATTGCAACTTCAGAATTACGTGAGTATTTACAGGGCGGGTGCCTCTGGGACGGCGCGAGCGCCGGTTCGGTCTACCTGAATTGCGGGGGCTGGCTCGGGCGCGGGAGCTGGTTTTTCGCCGCCTGCGATTAAGGCCTTCCGGGGGTGAATTTCCCGGAGGGAAAGAGGGGCACTCCCCTCATAAGGACTCACGGTGCATAGGCGGGAACCTCAGGAACGGTTCGAATGCCGGGGTGGGCTACTTGAACCTGAGTAGCTTCCGGAGGGCAAGAAAAAGAATCACTCTCCGGATAGCGAAGAAATGCGTCTCCTATTACGGGTATCTGAAGCACACGGACAGCAAAAGAATTCAAAGGAAATGGAAAGTCAGATCAATCTTGAGAAAGTGTAAAGGAGTGATCAAAAATGAAAGCAAGATTTACGAAACAGCAACAGCCTGTCAGCATCGTCCGGTCAGACAACAAAATCTACATTTTCCTATGCCTGAATGAGCAGCAAAAATCAGAATCATATGAGGATCCGGACGGCGGCCAGACACAGGAAAACTACTACGAATATGACTACAATGAAATTTGCGGGCCGTTTGACAAGATACCTGTCGACGATATACAGGCGCACCCGGAACAATATTTAAATTATGAATACACGGAAAATAAGACGGATGTGGACAGTTTGGTTAAAAGAATTGAAAAACTCGAGCAGGAGAACGCAGACATGAACAGGATTTTTGAGGGGGTGGTCAACAGTGAAAGCGGAATACTTTAAGGCAATCTGCCAGATGGCCGTACACGGAGCGCAGAATCTTCCGGACGAAACAGCCGCAAGCGTGCCGGAATTGTATCCGTCGTATGAGTGGCTGGTTGAGAATAACGTTAGGGTCAAGAAAGCACAGATTATCTTTCGATACGGGGATAAGCTGTACCGGACGGTTAAAAACAATACGAAATTCGACGGGAAGAATATTCCAGGCGAAGATGGCGGGAAGTATTTTCAGGAAATCATATCAGAAGGAGAATGACTATGAAAAAAACAAAAGAATACTGGATGAACTGGGCGAAAGCAGCCGGCATCCGTGCCCTCAAAACGTGCGCTCAGACTTTTGTGGCTACCATCGGCACAGCGGCGGTATTGCAGGATGTGAACTGGGTTATGGTAGCGTCTGCATCTGTACTGGCTGGGGTGATCTCTCTGGCCACCAGCATTACAGGACTGCCGGAAGTAAATACAGATACTTCAGGAACGGCGGAGGAATAATATGGAAGTCATATTACAGACTTATTATACCCTTCTCCCCATCATTGCTACGGCTTTGGTGGGGTGGGTAGGGATACTGCTCAAAAACCAGAAGAAAAAAGACACTGACCGAGAGGAAAAACAGAAGGCATTATCAGAGGGTATTATGATGATCCTTCGCTACATGCTCCAAAGATATCACGGGGAATATATGATCCGCAAAAAAATAAGCTACGGTCAATATCAAAATTGGAAAGATATGATGAATGTATATCGCGCACTTGGCGGAAATTCGATTGCAATTGAATGGGATCATGATATCGATGACCTTGAAAAATGCGAGTCTGATGTAAGCCCCTACGAAGAAATGCTGAAAAAGGAGGCGGGACACGATGAATGACAAAAACATGAAAGTGCTGACCAATATCATCGGCGCGGTGGAATCCGGCGGGCAAATATACGGAAATCGCCGGTATGATGCCTACGCCGGTCCGTACACCAACAGCAGCAAAGAAGTGACCTGCACCCTTGGCTGGGCGCAGAATTACGGAAATGAGGGACGGAAATTATGCAAAATGATCCTGCAAAAAGACCCGGCAGCCTTCCGGAAAGCGGACACGGCCGGAATCGAATCAAAACTATCAGTGGACTGGGTGGCTGCCAAATGGGCGCCGACTACCGCCCAGAAGCGTGCGCTGATTGCGATTATTACGACTCCTGCAGGAAAAGAATGCCAGGATGCGCTATTTGCTGAATTGATGAAAAAATACATTAAGTCGGCGGAAGAGTATGGCGTGACGGACATAAAGGCGCAGATGATGTGGTGTGAAATCGAGCACCTGGGCGGATTGTCTCCAACCAAGCGGATCTTTGACCGCGCGGCGAAGCCTTACACACCGGACAGTATTTTTGCATCGCTGAAAAAAGACCAGCAGGACACCAGTAATAACAATCAGGTAGGAGATAAAAAATTCCAGTCCCGGCATGAATGCTGCGTGAAGTGGATCAAAGAATACGCCGAAGAGGAGGAAGGACAAGCTATGGGAGTCGATATGAATACCGTCATTGCTATCGCAAAGGCAGAGAACGGATATCTGGAAAAGAAATCAAATAGCCAGCTGGACAGCAAGACGGCCAACGCCGGAAGTAAAAATTACACGAAATACTGGCGTGATCTGGCTGACTGGGGGCTTGGGAATTACCAGGCGCAATACTGGTGTGCCGGATTTATCCACTGGTGCTTTGTCAAGGCATACGGTCTGGAAGCGGCCAAAAAGCTGCTGCTTCATGCCCCGTATATATCATGTGACACGCTGGCCGAAAAGAGCAAAGCAGCCGGGCAGCGGTATACCAGCCCACAAAAGGGCGATGTGGTTGTTTTCTGGAATGGATCACGCTTTTCTCATACCGGCCTTGTCTACCAGGTGTCCGGTGGGTATTTTTACACCATCGAGGGCAATACGTCAGGCGCTTCCGGGGTGGTGGCAAATGGCGGTGGCGTAGTGGCGGGGAAAAAATACAAAATCGCCGGTACGTCTCATCGATTCCACCGGCCGGATTATGCGGGAGTAAGCGGATCGGCAGCACCGGAAACACCAGCATCACCACAAGGAGGAAATTATATGTTTGAATGCAAAACAGTTCAGAACGGAGAAAACGGAACACACGTTCTTCTGGTTCAGGAAATTTTGAAGGCAAGAGGATATAAGGGCAAGGACGGAAAAGAGCTTACCCTTGACAGAGAATGTGGAACCAACACGGTATACGCCATCAAGAATTACCAGAAAGACCGGGAAAAGGTAGACCCTGGTATCTGCGGTGGTGTGGACGGCGTGGCAGGGGAGAAGACTCTGAAAGATATGATTGCGCTTTAAGGCTGGCCAGCTTTATATAATCAAATGTGAAAGGAGGGCAGCGGTTTGTAACTCGTAGATTACTATATTTTGTATTTATTGCCGCAAAAACCCCGGGGCGTGTGCTCCGGGGTAATCATTATTCAGCATCGGATAAAAATTTAACTTGCACCATATCATATTTTTTATATATTTTCCCGAGTCTTTTAAGAATTTCTTCATCAGAGCATCCTTTAAAATAAAAATCATCAGAATCAGAAATCCCCCATCTCTGATTTTCTTCTAAATTTATTTTAAAGCATCCAGATCCAAAATTATTTGTGGAGTAATATATGTGACTTGGACTACTTTGTGGCCGCCACGATACACGGAATTCTTTCTCATCCCATCTTAAAATTTCCACAAGCATTTTTTCTCTGTAATGAGGGAGGAAATCCTTCGGCTCACATCCAAGTGCATCAGCAAGAGCCACCGCATTTTTCAGCGTCATGTTTTCCGCATTATACTCCCCGGATTCATATTTTTGAATCTGGCGGATATTTACGCCGGATTTATCCGCCAGTTCTTTTTGCGTCATTCCTTTTATCGCTCTAAAATAATATACAAAATTCATGATGATTACCTCCTATCCAGTGCGTAAAAATATTCTGATACAACGGGATTTTCTTTTGAAAATACAAGGTCTATATCGTCCTCATCTAGTGTGGCATGATAAACCATAAGTCCTAAATTCCTTTCGCTGAATGCTCCCCTTACTTTTATTATTTCGTCCGCTTCCTTAGCAGACTCAACATATTTTTTAAATTCTGCTTTTAATTTAATTGCATTTTCAATTTCATATTCATCAATTTCTGGGTCTAAGGATTCGATCATTTCATCAATCGCTTCCTCTGTCTCTTTAATAATCTCGCTTGCAAATCTTTTCTGATCTTCAGATCCCTCCAAAGATGACTCGATTTTTTCTTCCCGAAGATCTTCTACTTCACTTTTTAACTCGTCAATCTTTTCCTGAATCATATCATATACTTCACCTTTCGGGCCGACAAGCTGCATTTCCACAAGATCTAAATAGATATTGCTAAAAGAGTAACCCATCTCCCCAGCTTTCTTATTGCTGATCTTTTCACCTTTGAATTCAGCATAAGAAATTGCTCCATTTTTATACGATTCTGTTACGAGACCAAATGCTTCACAAGACCCGCCAAAATACAGTCTGTCTTTTCCGTATTTTGTCCAGCGGTTTGCACCCATTTCCTCAAGCTTTGATACCATCATTTCCTTTGTCATTTTATCTTACCTCCTCTTGATGATTATATTATACGCCTATATAGGCGTAAAGTCAAGAGATTTTTTGGAAAAAAGTTGATTTTTTTGTACCATCTCCGTGACAAAATCTGTGACAAAATCTGTGACAAAAAATCGTGGAAATATAATTTCTAAACAGAAATATAATTTCCAATTAAGAGTAAAAAAATAGCGTATTTATGCGGTTTTCCGGGCTTTTCCGCTGTAAATACGCAATAGCAGATAACGGGAGTCGAACAGTCCTTAAAAACGCTAAAAACCCAGTGTTTATGCGGTGTTTTAAAACCCGTGACAAATTCCGTGACAAAATTATAAGATCACATTTTGTAAATATCGGGCCGTGCACTCCTGCATCTCTTCTGTTCGTCCTTCTTGCGCGTGCCGGTATACGGATTTTAATACATGATCCGTCTTCCATCCTCCGGCCTGCATAATGTACGCCTCCGGAACCCCAAGGCTGCTGGCGGTGGAAGCGTAATAATGGCGGAGCTTATGTAAGCTAAAATGACGCATGCCTAAAGATTTTTCGGTTCGCGTCAGCCAGCAGACGATGCTATTCGGATGACCATTGTATATGTATCCCTGATGTCTTATCATATCCGCTATGGCGTCCGGCAGGTACATTTTACGTGTGCTTTCCACCGTTTTTGTTGTCTTAATGTGCCAATTCCCGTCACTGTCCTCGATCTTTGCTTTGCTTATCGTCAGTATATTACCATCCAAATCGTCTATAGTCAAGGCGCATATTTCTGATCGGCGCAGACCGAACATAGCAAGGATTAATGGGATATAATATGATGTGCCCTCGGCAGCAGTTAAAATCTGTTTGATATCATCATCAGTCGGTATATACGGCTCCTTTTTAATCCGCTGCGGAAGTTTTACTTTGAGTATTAGATTCGGGCAGTACATCCCCAGAACTGCGGTTATATACCCACAGGCGTTGCTTGTTGTTTTAGGGCTGTGTGTGGCACTGTAGGCGTTGATTTCTGTTTGTACGTCCAGATTAGTAATGTCGGTTATTAAAAGCCGTTTAAAGCCGTCTGATAGGTTTCTGACGATGCTTTGATACCCTCTTACGGTTGCTGGGCTGATTACATTGCTGCGGGATTCAATATACCGGTTAGATGCTTCTTCGAAACTCATTCGGATTTTTTTGTTCTGGACTTTGTCCATTTCCTGATCCAGCAGCTTGATTGCTTCCCTCTGCGTAGGCTTATAGTCCGTGACGACAGAGTAGGTCACGCCCTTGTACATTTTCCGAATTCGATAGGATCCGGATTTCAATTTTTCAATTTTCATGATTCCCTCCAAACAAATGTTCTCTATTGTGTGATTTGTCCGGAGATGGTAAAATATAATTGCGCTTAAGGTATCATCTCCGGTGATATCGACCGTCTCAGTGTTGGTAGCACTGGGGCGGTTTTTTATTGCAGTCCTTCTAATTGTTTTTCAAGTTCTTCTATTCTGCTGTTGATATTATTTGCATCTTCTAATTCGCTTTCATCTCCTGTCTTTATGTATTCACAATTCCTGTCTGCAATAATTTTATATGTAGTTGCTAGGCTTTCAAGAGTTTCGGAAAGTTCTGTATCTTCAGCAGCTTGTATCATTTTTATGTTATTTTCTATCCCTTCTGATATTCCAGATAGTTTCTCTATTGTGTCATTCTTGCTTTCTTCGCCAGAATTATATTTTTCTAAAATATCGTAGAGAGCATTTTTTTGACTTGTCAGGCTATTGCAACATGTTTCTATATCAATAGATGCTTCTTCGGATTTCGGAGAATCATTATCACCAGATGTGCTCAGCGCAACCAGTATAATCACTATAATCAATAAACCGAAGCATATACCAAAAAATTTAATTGCACAGCTTCCCTTTTTTGGTTTGCCGTTCATCTCGTTTTCCTTCTTCCCATATGAATTTTTAATT
>OERS01000050.1_pt1 | contig 25909 bp, 20 predicted proteins | sample 1540071 | NCBI WGS metagenome assembly OERS01 (sample SAMEA3891878, study PRJEB23780) | metagenome | biome: terrestrial biome; feature: animal house; material: Caecal content | place: Italy | collected 2015-05-05 | reverse complement strand
ACCATCGCCGACGAGGCCGCCAGCGCCAGGCAGATTGCCTGGGCCATCGCCCCCCTGGCGGTGGAGGACGGCCTGTTTGCCGACGAAGCTTCCGCCAAAGCCTGGCTGATGACCTCCGGCGCCGACGTGAAGGATTGGCTCTACTCTCTGGATTCCGCCCGGCTCTGCGCCCTGATGGGCAACGCGGGCATCCGGATGAGCGCCTTCCCCCATCTGTACGGCGACGGCGTCACCCTGCCGAAAGAGGGTTTTGCCACCACCCAGTACAACAGCGTGCCCCTGATCATGCTCACCGGCAGTACCGAGTTCAGCATGTTCAATAACTTCGACCCCTACTATTCCAGCGACGCCATGGCCGGTCTGAGCGCCGAAACCGTCCAGGCGGCCAACAATTTCGGCTGCAAGTACGGCTCCGATATGTACCGGATCTTCAACGCCCAGTGCAGCGCCGAGACCATGTACCAGAACTACGACGCCAACATCTACCTGTGCCAGGTGGAGTATGGTTCCGACGCCAGCCTGTCCACCATTCCGGTGCTGGGCTCCTTCCACGGCATCTTTGTCCCCATGCTCTCCTCCGTCCACAACTATGCAGGGATGTACGATTTCAGCCAGGCGGGCTACCAGGCCATGGCCGAGCAGTTCAACCTCTACTTAAAGAACTTCCTGGTCTCGGGCAACCCCAACAGCGACGGCTCCCTCTTCGGCATCAAGACCCTCTTCTCCGGCGCCAAGAGCCCCGACCTGGTCTGGCAGAACTGGACTCCCGAGAACAAGCTGAGCCTGGTTCTGGACGCCGACGCCCAGAACGACGTTCTGGCCATGAAGGATGTCTCCACCACCTACGACGTCATCATGGACCGGATGGACGCCGACGCCACCATCCCCGCCGAGGTCAAGACCGGCGTGATCCGCAACGTGATGAACGGCCGCTGGTTCAGCGCCGCCCTGGACGCCCGCTACGGCAACCCCACCCTCTGGAAGTAAGTTCTCTCCCCTTTTGACTCCCCTTTAAGCCCACTGTCATTTCCATAAAAACAGGCCCGCACCAGCGGGGAGCAATGCTCTCCGGGGTGCGGGCCTGTTGATTTATTGGGTCGGGGGGTGCTCAGCCCTGGCCGAAGTATTCCCGGGCGCGGCGGGCTGCATTCTGGATGCAGTCCCGCAGCTGGTCCAGGTTGTCGAACTTCTTGCTGGGGCTCAGATAGGTGTGGAACTCCACCACCGGGTCGGTGCCGTACAAATCGCCGTAAAAGCCGGGGATGAAGGTCTCGCAGGTCACCTTGGTGGAATCGTCGTTGACGGTGGGCCGGGTGCCCAGGCCGGTGGCCGAGGGATAGGCCCTGCCCTTGATCCAGGTGCGGGTGATGTAGATGCCGTACCGGGGCAGCTGGTAGCCCTCGGGGTAGATCTGGTTGATGGTGGGCACCCCCAGGGTGCGGCCCAGGCCGGCCCCGTGCCGCACCGGGAAACGGATGGCGTAGGGCGCGCCCAGCATGGCGTTGGCGGCGGGGATGTCCCCGCCCTCCAGCGCCGCCCGGATGCGGGTGGAGGAGACCGGCCGGCCCTCGAACTGGGCCATGGGCAGGATGTGCACCTCCACCCCCAGGGGCTGGCAGAGCTTTTGCAGCAGAGCGGGGTCCCCGGCGGCCCGGGCCCCAAAGGTGAAGTTTTCGCCGCAGAAAAAGGCACGGGCGCGGCAGTCGGCCACCAGGCCGCGGACGAACTGCTCCGGCGTCATGGACATGATGTCCGCGAAGGTGGGCACCAGATAGTGCTCCACCCCCAGCCCCGCCACGATGCGGCGCTTTTCCTCCACCGAGTACAGGCGGCGGCCCTTGATCTTGCTGCCGCCGGGCAGCTTGAAGGTGAACAGCGCCGCAGCCGCGCCGTGGGCCTGGGCCCAGTCCACCGCGCCGCAGATCACGGTCCGGTGCCCGATGTGGATGCCGTCAAAATAGCCCAGGGCCACCGCGCTGCCCTGTTTGCCCCCAAGCTGCAGGGGCGACATACTAGGATAAATCTGCATAGTCTTTCCGTTTCTCAGGTCCGTTCAACGAACAGTTTTTCCACCCGAAGCACCCCGCCGGTGATCTTGGCCAGGCCCAGGAAGCGCCCCTCCCCGTCCCGCACGCGGTAGCGCCCGTCGGGGGCGGGGTAATGGCTGGTGGGGCAGCCGTTGTAGAGATGGGCGGCCGTCCGCTCCTCCACCGTCAGCAGAGGCAGCGGGTCGAACACCCGCTCCACCGGCAGCAGCAGCGCCTGCAGGGCGTCGGGGCCGGCCTGTTTTGCGGCCAGGATCTCCTCTATGGTGTGGGCGCCGGCTTCGGTGAACAGGCCGGCCCGGGTCCGCCGCAGGGCGCTCATGGTCCCCAGCTGGCCCATGGCGGCGGCCAGGTCCTCCAGCAGGGTGCGGATATACGTCCCCTTGGAGCACTCCACCGTCAGGGCATAGTCCCCGGGGGCCGGGCTGCCCTCGTAGCGGATGCCGTAGATCCGGATGGGCCGGGCCTTCCGCTCCACGGTCAGGCCCTGCCGGGCCGCCTTGTAGAGGGGCTGGCCGTCCACCTTGACCGCCGAGTACATGGGCGGCACCTGCATCTGCGGCCCCACAAAGCGGGGCAGCGCGGCCAGCAGTTCGGCCTCCCCGGCGGTGACGGGGCGGGTCTCCAGCACAGCGCCGGTGACGTCGCCGGTGTCGGTGCGGCTGCCCAGCCGGAGGACCGCCCGGTAGGTCTTGTCGTGGTCCAGCTGCAGGTCCACCGCCTTGCTGGCCCCCCCGCAGAACACCGGCAGCACGCCGGTGGCCATGGGGTCCAGGGTGCCGCTGTGCCCCAGCTTGCGGGTGCCCAGCACCCCGCGCATCTTGGCCACCACGTCAAAGCTGGTCCAGCCGGCGGGCTTGTCTACGATCAGGATGCCCTGCATCAGCTCTCCTCCCCCGCGGCGTCCAGCACGGCCCCGGCCTCGGCCAGGACCGCCTGTTTGACGTTGTCCAGCGTGCCCAGCAGCTCGCAGCCGGCGGCCCGCAGATGGCCGCCGCCGCCCATCCGCCGGGCAATGGCGCAGGCGTCCACCCCGTGGGCGGTGCGGATGCTGACCCGCCAGCTGCCGCCGGGCTGCTGGCGCAAAGTCAGCCCCACCTCGACCCCTTCGATGCCGATGGGCAGGCTGGTCAGCTCTTCCAGGTCGGCAGGGTCGGCCCCGCTGGCCTCGGTCTCGTCCCGGTCCAGCCAGATCAGGGCGCAGCGCCCGTCCAGATGGTATTCCAGGTGGCTGCGGGCGATCCGCTCGGCCTCCATCTGGCCCCGGCTCCTGGTGGCAAAGAGGATGGTGTTCAGCTCCTCGATCCGCGCCCCCGCCTCGATCAGGCGGGCGGCGGTGCGGTGGGTGGCGGCGGTGGTGTTGGAAAAGCGGAAACAGCCGGTGTCGGTGGCCAGCCCGGTGTACAGGCAGTCCGCGACCTGGGGGGTCAGCTCCGCCCCCATGGCCTCGATCACCTGGCACACCAGCTCGGCCGCGGCGGCCGCGCCCGCATCCAGCAGGGTGAACTGGGCGTAGCCGCTGTTGCCGGCGTGGTGGTCGATGCACAGGTCCACCCGGCGGCTGTAGGCCGGCATCAGCCCTTTGTCCCCAAAAAGCTGCAGCCCGGCCACATCCACCGCCACCACCAGTTCCGGTTCAAACTCGCCCCGGAACAGCCGCGGCCCGGTATAAGCCAGGCGGCGGGGGATCGGGTCGGCGCAGAGGACGGCCGCCGTCTTGCCCAGCGCGGTCAGGGCGTGGTACAGGGCGCTGCCGCAGCCGACGGTGTCGCCGTCGGGGTTTTTGTGGCAGAGGATCAGGATGCTGCCGGCGGCCCGCAGCCGGGCGGCGGCCTGCTCCACGTTCAGCGGTTCGGTCATGGCGTTGTCATCCTTTCCGGGCGGGGGTCACTCCCCGTCAGTTTCGGCGGCCGGTTCGCCGCTGTCTACGTTCAGCTCTTTCAGCAGCTCATTGATATGGGCCGCATACGCCGCCCCGTCGTCCTCCACGAAGATCAGGCGGGGGGCCTTGCGGATGTGCATCTTGCGGCTGAGCTCGGTGCGGACATGGCCGGCGGCGCGGTTCAGCGCCTCCACCACCGGCGCGGGCCCGTCGGGGTTGCCCAGCACGCTGACATAGACCTTTGCCACATCCAGGTCGGGCGTCACGTCCAGCCTTGTGACGGTCAGCAGGCCGCCGGCAAGCCGCGGGTCCTTGAGGCGGGCGACGATGGCAATGATCTCCCGCTTCATATCCTGGGCCAGACGGCCCATGTTTTTTTCAGACATATCGTGTTAACTCCTCAAGCGCATTTCAGTCCGGCCGCACGGCGGCAGGGCCTTGCGCGCTTACTCTTTGTATTCTTCCATCCGGAAGGCTTCGTAAACGTCCCCTTCCTTCACATCCGAGAACTTGGCCAGGGTGACGCCGCACTCGTAGCCTTCGGCCACTTCCTTGACGTCGTCCTTGAAGCGGCGGAGGGATGCGATCTCGTCCTCGGCGATGACGATGCCGTCGCGGACCACCCGGATCTTGCTGTCCCGGGTGATCTTGCCGCCGGTGACGCGGCAGCCGGCGACGGTGCCCACGCTGCTGATCTTGTACACCTGGCGCACCTGCAGCTCGCCCAGGGACACCTCCCGGAACTTGGGCGCCAGCATGCCCTTCATGGCGTCCGAAACGTCGTTGATGGCGTCGTAGATAACGCGGTACATCCGCATCTCCACCTTGGTGGCGGCGGCCTCTTCCTTGGCGATGTTGTCGGGGCGGACGTTGAAGCCGATGATGATGGCGTTGGAGGCGTCGGCCAGGTCCACGTCCGACTTGCTGATGGCGCCCACGCCGGCGTGGATGACCCGGACCCGGACCTCGTCGTTGGACAGTTTTTCCAGCGACTGCTTGACGGCCTCGGCCGAGCCCTGGACGTCGGCCTTGACCACGATGGCCAGCTCCTTCATATCGTTCTGGGCCATCTGGGTGAACAGGTTATCCAGGGTGACCTTCTGGAAGGCGGAGAACTGCTTTTCGCGGGCGGCGGCGGCGCGCTTTTCGGCCAGCTCACGGGCCAGGCGCTCGTCCTCGACGGCCTCGAACAGGTCGCCGGCCTCGGGCACGGCGGTCAGGCCGGTGATCTCCACAGGGGTGGAGGGGCCGGCCGCCTCGATGGCGCGGCCCTTGTCGTCCCGCATGGTGCGCACGCGGCCCACGGCGGTGCCGGCGATCAGGACGTCGCCGGCGCGCAGGGTGCCGTTCTGGACCAGCAGGGTGGCCACGGGGCCCTGGCCCTTGTCCAGACGGGCCTCGACCACGGCGCCCTTGCCGCGGCGGTTGGGGTTGGCCTTCAGCTCCATGACCTCGGCCTCCAGGACGATCCGCTCCAGCAGGTCGCTGATGCCCTGGCCGGTCAGGGCCGAGACGGGGATGCAGGCGGTGTCGCCGCCCCACTCCTCGGCGATCAGGCCGTACTTGGTCAGGTCCTCCATCACCCGCTCGGGGTTGGCGGTGGGTTTATCCATCTTGTTGATGGCCACGATCACCTTGACCTCGGCGGCCTTGGCGTGGTTGATGGACTCGATGGTCTGGGGCATGATGCCGTCGTCGGCCGCCACCACCAGGACGGCGATGTCGGTCATGTTGGCGCCGCGGGCGCGCATGGAGGTAAAAGCCTCGTGGCCCGGGGTATCCAGGAAGGTGATCAGGTCGTCCCCCACCCGGACCTGGTAGGCGCCGATGGCCTGGGTGATGCCGCCGGCCTCGCCTGCGGTGACGTTGGTCTTGCGGATGGCGTCCAGGATGCTGGTCTTGCCGTGGTCGACGTGGCCCATGACGCAGACCACCGGCGGGCGGGCCACCAGATCGGCCTCGTTGTCCTCTTCCTGCACGAACAGACGCTCCTCGATGGTGATGTGGACCTCGTGCTCCACCTTGGCGCGGAACTCCTCGGCGATGAGGGAGGCGGTGTCAAAGTCGATGACGTCGTTGATGGCGTGCATCTCGCCCAGCTGCATGAACTTGGCGATGACCTTGTTGGCCTGCTGTTTCAGGCGGGCGGCCAGCTCACCCACAGTGATCTCGTCGGGGATCATGACCTTGAGCTGGGCGTTCCGGGCCTTTTCCAGCTGGATGCGCTGCATCCGCTCGGCCTCGGTCTCCCGCTTGCCCTTCTGGAACTGCTGGCGCTGGCGCTGGGTCCGCTGGCTGAACTTCTGCTTGTTGCCCTGGGGGGTGGGCTTGCGGCGGTTCTCGGTGTTCTTGGTGGAGGCCAGGTCGTCGTAGCGGACGTCGAAGCGGTCCACGTTCACATCCACCGTGCGGGTGTCCACCGTCACCTGGTTGCTCTCCCGCTTGACCTGCACGGCCTCGGCCGCGGCGGCCTTGGTGCCGGTCTCCCGGGCCAGCTCGCTGAAGGACACCGTCTTTTCGTCCCGCTTTTTGTGGGGCTGGTTCTGGTTTTTGCGGCTGTTGTTCTGGCCGGCGCTCTTCTGGCCCTGGGCCTGGTTCTGGGGCTGGGGCTGGCGGGCGCCGCCGTTGCCGCCGTTCTTGCCGGCGGCGGCGCTGCCGCCCTTGGCGTTCGCCTTGGGCTGGCCGTTCTGGCCGTTGCCGTTCTTGCTGCCGCCTGCGCTGTCCTTGCCGCCCTTCTGGCCCTTGGGGGCGGGGGCGGGCTTGGGCTCGGGCTTGGCGCTGTTCAGGAAAGCGGACAGGTCGGCCTCGCTGTTGTCCCGGCTCAGGCGGTCCAGCAGGGCGTTCAGCTCCTTTTCTTCCAGGATGGAGCTGTTCTTTTTATCCTTGACGCCGATGGCCGTCAGGGTGTCGAGGATCTTCCTGACGGGCAGGCCGGTGTCCTTGGCAAAATCAGTCACTTTATATTTTACGATCATTCAGTCATTTCCTCCTCGTGTTTGATGACGCCGCAGGCGTCCAGCCTGTCGTAGCAGAGCTTGGCCAGATTGCGGTCGGTCACGGCGCAGACTGCCACCGGGCGGCGGCCCAGGGGGGCCAGCCGGTCCATGGACAGCGGGGTGGGCAGCACGTCCACCAGGTCGCCGATGTTGTTGCGCAGCCGCTGCACCGTTTTGGGGCTGGCGTCGGCGGCTGTCAGGGCCAGCCAGGCCTTGCCCTTGACGCAGGCTTCTTCCACCGCGTCAAAGCCCATGGTCAGCTGGCCCGCCTTGCGGCAGAGGGACAGCGCCTGATACAGCGCCTGCTCGGGGTTGGGGGCAGGTTTTTGGGGCTTATTCTGTTTGGGCATCCTGCGCCTCCTTTCCGGCCGTCTGGCTCAGTTGAAGGGCCAGCGCCTCATATACTTCGGCGGGAACCGGCTGTTCAAAGCTGCGTTCCAGCGCCTTTTTCTTCTGGGCCTTTTTCAGGCACTCGGGGTCGGGGCAGAGATACGCCCCGCGGCCCGGTTTTTTGCCCACAGCGTCGATGCTGATCTCCCCCGTGGGGGCCCGGACCACCCGCACCAGCTCTTTTTTGGGCCGGCTTTCCTGACAGCCGATGCACTGGCGCATGGGGATCTTTTTCTGTTTCAGCGGCTTTTGCGGCATCTGGTTCCCTCCCCTGCTTATTCTGCGGCCCCGTCAGCCCCGGCGGGGGCTTCGGCCTCGGGGGCGGGCGCCTCGGGCTTGTCCTCCTCCTCGCCGTAGTAGCCGCTCTCGGGCCGGATGTCGATGTTGTAGCCGGTCAGGCGGGCGCACAGGCGCGCGTTCTGGCCCTTGTTGCCGATGGCCAGGCTCAGCTGGCCGTCCGGCACGGTCACCCGGCAGGAGCGGGTCTCGCCGGGCAGCAGCTCCACCTTGAGCACCTTGGCGGGGCTGAGGGCCGAGGCGATGAAGGCGGCGGGGTCCTCGCTCCACTGGACGATGTCGATCTTTTCGCCGTGGAGATGCTCCACCACGGCGGCCACACGGTCGCCCCGGGGGCCGATGCAGGCCGAGACGGGGTTGACGTTGGGGTCCTTGGACCAGACGGCCATCTTGGTGCGCACGCCCGCCTCCCGGGCGATGGCGCGGATCTCCACGGTGCCGTCGAAGATCTCGGGCACCTCCAGCTCAAACAGCCGCTTGACCAGGCCGGGGTGGGTGCGGCTGATCATGACGCGGGGGCCGCGCTCGGTGCTGACCACGTCGATGACGTAGACCTGCAGCTGCTGGCCCTCGGTGTAGCTCTCGCCGGGCACCTGCTCGCTGCGGGGCAGGATGGCCTCGCCCCCCTTGCCCATGTCCACCGCCACGATGCCCCGCTCATGGTCCACCCGGGTGACGGTGGCCATGACGATGTCGTGGCTCTTGGACTGGATCTCGCTGAGCTGCTGGCTGCGCTCGGCCTCCCGGATGCCCTGCCGGATGACGTGCTTGGCAGTCTGGGCGGCGATGCGGCCGAACTCCTTGGTCTTGAGGGGGGTCACCACCCGGTCCCCCGGCTGGTAGGTGCGGCGCAGGGTCTGCGCCTTGCTCAGGGGGATCTGGGTGTGCTCGTTCTCCCAGTCCTCGTCGGCCACCACGTCCTGCACCAGCGCCACGTTGAACACGCCGGTGGCGGGGTCGATCTCCACCGAGACGTTGTCGTCCTCCACGTCGTAGTTCTTTTTGACCGCGATGACGATCGCAGCCCGGATCTTCTCGATCAAATATTCGGCGGTGATGCCGCGCTCATGTTCCAGCATGGTAAGCGCTTCAAAAAATTCGTTGTTGCCTGCCATTTTCCTGTATTCCTCCCGGTATGTTTTGTTGGTATCCATCAAATCAGAACAGATCTTCGTCGTCGCACAGCTGGGCCTTGCTGATGGCGCTCAGGGCCACCACGGCCGGCCCGCCGGCGGTCTCCAGGGTGACGGCGTCGCCCTCATGGGCGGTCAGGGCGCCCTCCAGCTCCCGCCGGCCGGCGGGGTCGGGGCGGTACAGCCGGACCCGGATCTTCTGGCCCATCAGGGCGTCGTAGTGCTCGGGCCGGGTCAGCCGGCGGCCCAGCCCGGGGGACCCCACCTCCAGATAATAGCTCTGGGGGATGGGGTCGGCCTCGTCCAGGACGGGGTCCAGCGCATGGGACACATCCGCGCAGGTATCGGTGTCCATGGGGCCGTCCCGGTCGATCAGGACCCGCAGGTACCAGTCCGGGCCCTCCTTTTCAAAGACCACGTCCCACAGCCGCAGGCCCATATCCTCCACGATGGGGCGCACCAGCGCTTCGACGCGCTGCGCGGTGTTTCCGCCCGCTTGTTTCGCCATGCTCAAAAACCTCCATATCAAACAAGAAAAGCGGACCTTGCGGCCCACTTTCCATTCAATCGTGTATTCGTACTATCAGAATATACCACACATCGGCGGAATATGCAAGTATTTTGGAAGAAAAGCTGCCCCGCCCCCTGTAGACATCCGCTGCCGGATGGGTTATACTGTGGGACAAGGACTTATTTTTCCCTTTGGATGCAGAAAGGATACCATCATGCAGAATTTTGAACAGCTCTTGCAGAAATATGCCGATTTCATCGTCCGGGTGGGGGTCAACGTCCAGCCCGGCCAGACCCTGATCCTCTCCGCGCCCCTGGCGGCGGCGCCCCTGGCCCGCCTGTGCGCGGCCAGCGCCTTCGAGGCCGGGGCCCGGGACGTGCGGGTGGACTGGAGCGACGACGCCCTCACCCGCATCCGGATGGAAAAGGGCAGCGAGGAAGCCCTCTGCGACGTCAAGCCCTACGTCCTGCGCAGCTACCTGGACTACGCCGAGAGCGAGGGCGGCGTCTGCGTGCTGAACATCCACGCCGACGACCCCGAGGCCCTGGCCGGGCTGGACGCCGGCAAGGTCAGCCGGGTCAGCGCCGCCCGCCGCAAGGCCCTGATGCCCTGGCGCAGCTACACCATGAACGACCGGGTGCAGTGGTCCATCGCGGCCATGCCCTCCCCCGCCTGGGCTAAAAAACTGTTCCCCGACCTGGCCGAAGAGGCCGCGGTGGAAAAGCTGTGGCAGCTGATCTTCGACACCTGCCGCGTCACCGGCGGCGACCCCGTGGGCGCCTGGCAGGCCCACCTGGCCCGCCTGAAGGACCTGCGGGACAAGATGAACGCCCTGGACCTGGAGTCGGTCCATTTTGAAAGCGCCAACGGCACCGACCTGACCGTGGGCCTGGCCGACGGCGCCCAGTGGGAGAGCGCGGACAGCGTCAGCGAAAAGGGGGTCCCCTTCCTGCCCAACATCCCCACCGAGGAGGTGTTCACCGCCCCCCACAAGGATAAGGTGGACGGCGTGGCCTACGGCACCAAGCCCTACATCCACGGCGGGCAGACCATCCGGGGCTTCCATGTCACCTTCCGGGACGGCAAGATCGTGGAGTACGGCGCCGAGGAGAACGAGGCCCTGCTGGGCGAGGTGCTGGACACCGACGAGGGCGCCCGCCACATCGGCGAGGTGGCCCTGGTGCCGGCTTCCAGCCCCATCAACCGCAGCGGCGTCACCTTCTGCAGCACCCTGTTTGACGAAAACGCCGCCTGCCACATCGCCTTCGGCGCCAGCTACCCCGGCACCACCCGGGGCGGCAACGCCATGACCGAGGAGCAGCTGCTGGCCCGCGGGATGAACCAGTCCCTGATCCACGAGGACGTGATGATCGGCGCCGCCGACACCCGCATCACCGGCCGCACCCGAGACGGGCGGGACGTCGCCCTGTTTGAAAACGGCGAGTGGGTGCTGTGAGATGCGCCTCTTGCCATTTTGCGCCTGACATGGTAAAGTAGAGGGGCACCGCGCCCGGAGCCGCCGGGCCGGCATACACGACACGGCAAACCAGCCGCGGACGGAAAGGATGTATTTGTTATGGAACACAGCGAAAAGACACTGGATATGATCGTGGCCCTGTGCAAGAACCGGGGCTTCGTTTTCCCCGGCTCCGAGATCTACGGCGGCCTGGCCAACAGCTGGGACTACGGCCCCCTGGGCGTTGAGTTCAAGAACAACGTCAAAAAGGCATGGCTGAAAAAGTTCGTGCAGGAGAGCCCCTACAACGTGGGCCTGGACGCCGCCATCCTGATGAACCCCCAGACCTGGGTCACCACCGGCCATGTGGCCAGCTTCTCCGACCCGCTGCTGGACTGCCGCGCCTGCAAGGCCCGCCACCGCGCCGACAAGCTGATCGCGGACGAGTTCCCCGACGTCAACGTGGACGCCATGAGCTTTGACGAGATGGACCAGTTCATCGCCGAGCACGAGCAGGTGGTCTGCCCGGTGTGCGGCAAGCACGACTTCACCCCCATCCGCAAGTTCAACCTGATGTTCAAGACCGCCATCGGCGTCACCGAGGACAGCTCCTCGGTGTGCTACCTGCGGCCCGAGACCGCCCAGGGCATCTTTGTCAACTTTGCCAACATCCAGCGCACCACCCGCCGCAAGCTGCCCTTCGGCGTCTGCCAGGTGGGCAAAGCCTTCCGCAACGAGATCACCCCGGGCAACTTCACCTTCCGCACCCGCGAGTTCGAGCAGATGGAGTGCGAGTTCTTCTGCAAGCCGGACACCGACCTGGAGTGGTTCGCCTACTGGAAGGAATACTGCAAGAACTGGCTGCTGAGCCTGGGCATCAAGGAAGAGCACCTGCGCCTGCGGGACCACGAGCCCGCCGAGCTGGCCTTCTACAGCCGCGCCACCACCGACATCGAGTACGCCTTCCCCTTCACCGACTGGGGCGAACTGTGGGGCATTGCCGACCGCACCAACTACGACCTGAGCCGCCATCAGGAGGCCTCGGGCAAGAGCCTGGAGTACTTCGACCCCGAGACCGGCGAGCACTATATCCCCTACGTCATCGAGCCCTCCCTGGGCTGCGACCGCGTGGCCCTGGCCTTCCTGTGCGAGGCCTACGACGAGGAGCGCCTGGTGGACGCCAAGGGCAAGGAGGACGTGCGCACCGTGCTGCACCTGCACCCGGCCCTGGCCCCCTTCAAGTGCGCCGTGCTGCCCCTGAGCAAGAAGCTGGGCCCCAAGGCCATGGAGATCCGCAACGAGCTGTCCAGGTACTTCATGGTGGACTACGACGAGACCGGCTCCATCGGCAAGCGTTACCGCCGCGAGGACGAGATCGGCACCCCTTACTGCATTACGGTGGACTTTGACACGGTGGGCGACGAGGCCAAGGGCATCGCTGCCGACCACTGCGTCACCGTCCGTGACCGCGACACCATGGAGCAGGTCCGCCTGCCCATCGACCAGCTGAAGAGCTGGCTGGAGGAGAAAATCGCCTTCTGATCTTCCTCCCTTCCCCCGCGCCCAAAAGCTCCCCCCGGCCGTTTTCCACGGCCGGCGGGAGCTTTTCCGTTTCCTCCATCCGGTTTAAAACGGAACAAGACCGCCCTTTCCCCGGCAGACGGGCCGGCAGGGCGGTCTTTTGCTCACTTGTGGTACTTCATCCCCGCGTTGATGGTGCAGGCGCGGTAAAGCTGTTCGGTCAGCACCAGGCGGGCCAGCTGGTGGGGCAGGGTGATCCGCCCCAGGCTGATGCGGGCCGCAGCCGCCCGCTTGACCTCCTCCGACAGCCCGTGGGACGAGCCGATCACAAAGGCCACGTCCCCCGCGCCGCTGGCCGCTTTGTCCGCCAGCAGGGCGGCCAGCTCCTCGCTGGAGATGGGCTTGCCCTCCACGCACAGGGCCACCAGGCTCTGCCCCCGGCGGAGGTGGGAGAGGATGGCTTTGCCCTCTTTTTCCAGCGCGCGGGCCACCAGGGCCGGGGAGGCGTTTTTCTCCTCGATCTTTTCCTCCGGCAGCTCGACGATCCGGAAGTTGGCAAAGGCGGACAGCCGCTTGGCATATTCCGCCACCCCCTCGGCGCAGTACCTGGCGTTCAGCTTGCCCAGGCAGATCAGGTCGATGGTTTGCATGGGAATCCTTTCTCCGGCGGCCTTTTACAGCAACGTGGTCTGCTCGGCGATGTCGTCCCCGCGCAGGAGCGCCCCCAGGGCCGGCAGGGTGCGCACGCGGTAGCGGTGGGGGTCGGCCAGGTCCAGGCCGGCCGCCGGGCGGACCGAGGTGATGGACTGGTTCTTTTTCAGGGTGACCACCGCCACGCCCTGGCTGTCCCGGGTGGCCTTTTCGGCGATCTGGGCCGAGCCCACCAGCAGCAGCCGGCCGGCGCTGGTGCGGATGGCCAGCTCCTGCTCCTCCGGCAGGAAGAGCAAAGCCGCCAGCGGCTCCTTGTCGCTGTAGGCCCGCAGCAGCTTGCGGCGGTTCTGCTTGGTGGCGTAGGAGGCCAGGGGCACCTTGGCGCATTTGCCGCTGGCAAAGAAGAACAGCATCCAGCCGCTGTAGTCGGCGGTCAGGACCATGGCGATGGGCGTTTCCCCTTCCTCCATACCCAGGCGGGTGGGCAGGTAGACGCCCATCTGGCTCACCTTGCCGTCCTCGAACTCGGCCAGGCGGGTCTTATAGACCTGGCGCCGGTCGGTGAAGAAGAGGGCCTCCAGGTTGTTGCGGGCCTCGGCCTGGACCAGAATCTCGTCCCCTTCCTTCAGCTTGTGGGCGCCGGCGGTGCGCAGGCTCTGGGGGGTGATCTTTTTCAGGTAGCCCTCCCGGGTGAAGAACACCGTCACCGGATAATCGGGCACCGCATCCTCTTCGGCGGCGTCCTCCCCGGCGGGCAGGTCGTAGAGGATCTCGCTGCGGCGGGGCTGGCCGTACTTTTTGGCCGCCGCCGTCAGCTCCTGGATGATGATCCGGCGGATGCGGGCGGGCTTGGCCAGGATGTCGTTCAGGTCGTCGATCTCCTGTTTCAGCTCCTCGATCTCGCCGGTGCGCTTGAGGATATACTCCCGGTTCAGGTGGCGCAGCCGGATCTCGGCCACATACTCGGCCTGGGCCTCGTCGATGCCGAAGCCGATCATCAGGTTGGGCACCACCTCGTCCTCTTCCTCGGTCTCCCGGATGATCCGGATGGCCTTGTCGATGTCCAGCAGGATGGCCGCCAGGCCCTCCAGCAGATGCAGCCGCTTTTCCTTGCCGTGCAGGTCGTAGTAGGTGCGGCGGCGGACGCATTCGGTCCGGAAGGCCGTCCACTCCTGCAGGATCTCCCGCACCCCCATCACCCGGGGCTGGCCCGAGACCAGGATGTTGAAATTGCAGCTGAAGCTGTCCTCCAGGGGCGTCAGCCGGAACAGCTTGGCCATCAGGCGGTCGTGGTCCACCCCGCGCTTGAGGTCCAGCGTCAGCTTGAGGCCGTTCAGGTCGGTCTCGTCCCGCATGTCGCTCAGCTCTTTCAGCTTGCCGGCCTTGGCCAGCTCGGCGATCTTGTCCATGATGGCCTCCACCGTGGTGGTGGGCGGGATCTGGGTGATCTCGATCATGTTTTCGCCCGGGACCGACCGCCACCGGGCCCGCACCTTGACGCTGCCCCGGCCGGTCTCGAAGATGTCCCGCATCTGGGCCGCGTCGTACAGGATCTGCCCCCCGCCCACAAAGTCGGGGGCGGGCATGGTGGAGCCGATGTCGTGGTTCGGGTCCTTGAGCAGGGCCACGGTGGTGGCGCACAGCTCGGCCAGGTTGAACGAGCAGATGTTGCAGGCCATGCCCACCGCGATGCCCAGCGTGTTGTTGGCCAGGATGGTGGGGAAGGTGACCGGCAGCAGGGTGGGCTCGGTGGTGGTGCCGTCGTAGTTGGGCACAAAGTCCACCGTCTCCTTGTCGATGTCCCGGAACAGCTCCTCGCAGACAGGCTCCAGCCGGGCCTCGGTGTAGCGGGCGGCGGCGCAGGACATATCCCGGCTGTACGCCTTGCCAAAGTTGCCCTTGCTGTCCACATAGGGCACCAGCAGGCTCTCGTTGCCCCGGCCCATCCGGACCATGGTGTCGTAGATGGCGGCGTCGCCGTGGGGGTTCAGGTGCATGGTGGCGCCCACGATGTTGGCGGACTTGGTCCGCGCCCCCTTCAGCAGGCCCATGCCGTACATGGTGTACAGCAGCTTGCGGTGGGCCGGCTTGAAGCCGTCGATCTCGGGCAGGGCCCGGCTGACGATGACGCTCATGGCGTAGGGCATATAGTTGGTCTCCAGGGTGCGGGTGATGGGGTCCTCCAGGACGCTGCCCGCGTTCAGGATCTGGACCCCCTCCCCCAGCTGGGGGCGCACCGGTTTGGATGTTTTTCTGGTTTGTTTTTTTGGCATAGTGTTTATCTCGATCTATTGGTTGCTTCGCACAGGATGTCGCGGCGGGGCGGGCTCACGACAGGTCCAGTTCGTCCAGATATTCGGCGCCGTGGGCGGCGATGTGGTCCTTGCGCCCGGCCAGGTTGTCCCCCAGCAGGATGTCAAAGACGCGGGCCGTCTCGGCCACGTCGGTGGGCATCACCTTGATCAGGCGGCGGCTGGCGGGGTTCATGGTGGTCAGCCACATCATTTCCGGGTCGTTTTCGCCCAGGCCCTTGGAGCGCTGGATGGTGTATTTTTTGTCCCCGATCTTTTTCAAAAACGCCGCCTTCTCGGCCTCGGTGTAGGCAAAGCAGGTCTCCCCCTTGGTGTTGATCTCGTACAGGGGCGACTCGGCGATATAGACGTACCCCTTTTCGATCAGGGTGGGGGTCAGGCGGTAGAGCATGGTCAGCACCAGGGTGCGGATCTGGTAGCCGTCCACGTCCGCGTCGGTGCAGATGACGATCTTGTTGAAACGCAGGTTGTCCAGGCTGAAGGTGGCAAGCTCCTTGTTGTACTTGCCCCCCAGCTCGATGCCGCAGCCCATCACCTTGATCAGGTCCACGATGACGTCCGACTTGAAGATGCGGGCGTAGTCGGCCTTGAGGCAGTTGAGGATCTTTCCCCGGATGGGCATGATGGCCTGGAACTCGCTGTCCCGGCTGGTCTTGACCGCGCCCATGGCCGAGTCGCCCTCCACGATATACAGTTCCCGGCGGGCGGGGTCCTTGGTGCGGCAGTCCACGAACTTCTGCACCCGGTTGGCCAGGTCGATCTGGGTGGACAGGGTCTTTTTGATGCTCTGGCGGGTCTTTTCGGCGTGCTCCCGGCTCTGCTTGTTGACCAGCACCTGCTGGCAGATCTTCTGGGCCTCCTCCGGCTTTTCCAGGAAGTAGACTTCCAGGTAGTGCTTGAGGAAGTCGGTCATGGCCTGGGAGATGAACTTGTTGGTGATGGCCTTTTTGGTCTGGTTCTCGTAGCTGGTGCGGGTGGAAAAGCTGGACGACACATACACCAGGCAGTCCTGGATGTCCTGGAAGCTGACCGTGCTCTCCCCTTTCTTGTACATCCCCTTGTCCTTCAGGTATTTGTTGATCTGGTAGACAAAGGCGGTGCGGACGGCGTGCTCGGGGCTGCCGCCGTGCTCCAGCCAGGAGGAGTTGTGGTAGAACTCCAGCAGCTGGACCTGGTTGGAAAAGCAGAAGGCCGCGCTCATCCGCACCTTGTAGTCGGGCTGATCCTCCCGGTCGCGGCCGGTGGCCTCCGACTCGCAGGTGAACACCGGGGTCAGGGGGTCGCTGCCGGCGGCCTCCCGGACGTAGTCCGCGATGCCGTTCTGGTAGCAGTAGCTCTCCTGCCAGGGCTTGCCGGTGGCGGGGTCGGGCTCTTTCTCGTCGGTAAAGGTCAGCGTCAGCCCCGCGTTGACCACCGCCTGGCGGCGCAGCACATCTTTATAGTAGCCGGCCGGCACGTCGATGTCGGTGAACACCTCGTCGTCCGGCTTCCAGTGGATGATGCTGCCGGTGCGGCGGCCCTTGTAGGGCTCCTTTTTCAGGCCGCCCACGTTCTCGCCCCGGGCAAAGTCCAGATGGTAGTGGAAGCCGTCCCGGTAGATGTCGGCGGTCATCCAGGCCGAAGCATACTGGGTGGCGCACAGGCCCAGGCCGTTCAGCCCCAGGCTGAACTCATAGTTGTCCTCGCCCTCGCCGTATTTGCCGCCGGCGTACATCTCGCAGAACAGCAGCTCCCAGTTGTAGCGGCCCTCGCCGCTGTTCCAGTCCACCGGCATCCCGCGGCCAAAGTCCTCCACCCGGACGCTGCCGTCCTTGCAGCGGGTGACATGGATCACCTTGCCGTAGCCGTCCCGGGCCTCGTCGATGGAGTTGGAGATGATCTCAAAGATGGAGTGGGCGCAGCCGTCCACCCCGTCCGAGCCAAAAATGACCGCCGGCCGCTTGCGCACCCGGTCGGCGCCTTTCAGGGAAGTAATGCTCTCGTTGCCGTATTCTTGTTTTTTTGCCATGTTGTCCTCTCTGTTCCCTCCGGCAAAATCATAGGATAACTCTTTTCAAAAGATTATTTAACCATAATCCCGCCCAAAAAGCAAATCAGGGGCCGGCACGGCAAAAAGTTTTGCCGCAGGAGCGCCGTTTTATAAATTCTTTGAAAAAATTTGCATTTTCCTCTTTACAAATCCGGATTTTGCGGTATAATAATCAACGTCCGGTGCGCCTCTGTAGCTCAGTTGGTAGAGCAGGGGACTGAAAATCCCCGTGTCATTGGTTCGATTCCGATCGGAGGCACCATTATGCGGCCGTAGCTCATCTGGTAGAGCGCCACCTTGCCAAGGTGGAGGTAGCGAGTTCGAGCCTCGTCGGCCGCTCCAGAATAGCAAAACGTCGGTGCCGGCGCGCAAGCGTCAGCTCCGGCGTTTTCTGTTTGTCCGGCGGCGGGCGGTCCGCCCCGGCGCAATCCAGCAAAAAGGGGGAAACAACGTGATCTTTGGCAAGTATATCAACCGCTATTACATCCGCCACGCGCCCACGCTGCTGCTGGGCATCGCAGCGCTGATCCTTGTGGACTACATGCAGCTGATCATCCCGGAACTGTACCGGATGCTGATCAACGGGGTCAACAGCGGGCAGGTGCTGGTGGGGGGCGTGCCCACCGCGTTCACCAAACAGGTGCTGATGCAGAACGTCTGCCTGCCCATGATCGGGATCATCGTGTCCATGGTGATCGGCCGGTTTTTGTGGCGCATCTGCTTTTTCGGGGCGGCCATCCGGGTGGAGACCGAGCTGCGCAACCGGATGTTCGACCACAGCAAGGACCTGTCCCAGGCCTATTACCAGGTGAACAAGGTGGGCAACCTGATGAGCCTGTACACCAACGACCTGGAGACCATCCAGGAGTGCTTTGGCGACGGCGTGCTGATGTTCTGCGACGCGCTGTTCCTGGGGCTGCTGGCTTTTATCAAGATGTGGCGGATGGATCCGTCCCTGACCCTGATGGCCATGATCCCCGCCTTTTTGATGTTCCTGGTGGGCAGCATCGTGGGCCGGGTGATGACCCGCCGCTGGGAAGAGCGGCAGCAGGCCTTTGCCGACCTGTCCGACTTTGCCCAGGAGAATTTTTCGGGCATCGCGGTGGTCAAGGCTTTCGTCAAAGAGACCCGGGAGCTGATGGCTTTCCGCAAGCTGAACCGGGAAAACGAGGAGATCAACGTCATCTACACCCGCATCTCCACCCTGCTGAACATCCTGGTGACCCTGTTTGTGGAGTCGGTCACCTGCGTCATCCTGGGCTACGGCGGCTATCTGGTCTACACCGGCCGGTTCAACGCCGGCCAGCTGGTGGAATACATCGGCTACTTTTCGGCCATCGTCTGGCCCATCATGGCGGTGTCCATGCTGATCGAAAAGACCTCCCGCGGCAAGGCTTCCCTCAACCGGATTACCGAGCTGCTGGATGCGCCGGTGGACGTGGCCGACCGCCCCGGCGTCCACGATCTGACCGCCCCCCGGGGCGAGATCGAGTTCCGCCACCTGACCTTCCGCTATCCGGACGGGGAGTTTGACGTGCTGAAAGATGTCTCCTTCACCATCCACAGTGGCGAGCGGGTGGGCATCGTGGGCAAGACCGGCGCGGGCAAGACCGCCCTGGTGGACCTGATCCTGCGGATCTACAATGTGCCCGACGGCAGCCTGTTCATGGACGGGCAGGACGTGAACACCCTGTCCATCCGGTCGGTGCGGTCGGCCTGCGCCTATGTGCCCCAGGACAACTTCCTGTTCTCGGACACCATCTCCCACAACATTTCCTTCGGGGTGGATGCGGCAGGGCAGGAGGCCATCGAGCACGCGGCCCGGCTGGCCGACGTCCACGACAACGTGGCCGCCTTCAAGGAGGGCTACAACACCGTCCTGGGCGAGCGGGGCGTTACCGTCTCGGGCGGCCAGAAGCAGCGCATCTCCATCGCACGCGCCCTGCTGATGGATGCGCCGGTCCTGATCCTGGACGATTCGGTCTCGGCGGTGGACACCCGCACCGAAAAGGTCATCCTGGACAACCTGAACCAGGAGCGGGCGGGCAAGACCACGATCCTGATCGCCCACCGCATCTCCACCGTGGAGCGGATGGACAAGATCGTGTTTATCGACGACGGGCAGGTCGTGGACGTGGGCAGCCACGACGCCCTGTACGCCCGCTGCGAGGACTACCGCCGGATGGTGGACCTGCAGCGGCTGGAGGATGAACTGGGAGGTGGCAATTCATGATGCAGCTGAATCCCCTTGTGCTGGCAGGCGGGCTGATCGGCACGGTGTCCGCCCTGCTGATCTTCGCCTATGCCACGGTCAAGGACAAAAAGACCTCCATGGGCTTTGAGCGCAACATCCCCGACAGCGAGATCGTCCGGCGGCTGGCCCATTATGCCCGGCCCTACCTGGGCAGCTTCCTGGCGGCGGGGCTGCTGATGCTTTTTTCCATCGTGTACGACATCGTGTCCCCCCTGATCGTAGGCCAGGTGGAGGAGATGCTGGTGGGGGATTTCACCCTGCAGGCTCTGTTCGGGATGGTGGCGGTCTATGCGGGCATCCTGGTCTTTTCCATGGTCAGCTCCTATTTTCAGGCGGTCATCCTCCAGAAGGCGGGCCAGCGGATCATCTCCGATCTGCGGGAGGACCTGTTCACCCACATCGAGTCCCTGGCTCACGAGCAGCTGAACGAGATCCCGGTGGGCAAACTGGTCACCCGTGTGACCAACGACACCAACGCCATCTCCATGATGTTCACCAACCTGCTGGTCAACCTGGCCAAAAACTGTTTTGTGATCCTGGGCATCCTGGGGGCCATGCTGCTGGTCAACTACGAGCTGACCCTGATGGTGCTGTGCTTTGTGCCCTTCATCGTGCTGTTTACGGTGATCTTCCGCAAATTTTCCCGGCGTGCCTACCGCCGTGTCAAGGACCGCACCACCGACATCAACACCTACCTGTCCGAGAACCTCTCGGGCATCAAGATCACCCAGATCTTTGGCCGGGAGAGCGCCCGGATGGAGGACTTCCGCCGCCGCAGCGAGGCGTTGGGCAAGGCCAAGCGGGACGAGATCTTCGTCTTTGGCGTGTTCCGGCCGCTGGTGTACATGCTGTACGTCAGCTCGGTGCTGTGCCTGTTTTATCTGGGCGGCATGGGCTATCTGGACGGCCACTCCTTCCTAGGGCAGACCATCTCGGGCGGCACCATCGTCACCTTCTATATGTACATCTCCAAGTTCTACAACCCCATCCAGAACCTGGCGGAGCAGTTCAACTGGCTCCAGTCGGCCATGGCTTCGTCCGAAAAAGTGTTCTCCATCCTGGACCTGGAGCCCAGGATGGTGGACGCCCCCGACGCGGTTGAGCTGCCCGAGATCCGGGGCGAGATCGAGTTCCGGGACGTCTGGTTCAGCTACGTGCCCGGCGAGTGGGTGCTGAAGGGGGTCTCCTTCCACGTCCAGCCCCGCCAGACGGTGGCCTTTGTGGGCTCCACCGGCTCGGGCAAGACCACCATCCTCTCGCTGATCTGCCGCAATTACGAGTTCCAGCGGGGGCAGATCCTGATCGACGGGGTGGACATCCGCAAGATCAAGATCTCCTGCATCCGCCGCCACTTTGGGCAGATGCTGCAGGATGTGTTCCTGTTTTCGGGCACCATCCGCAGCAACATCGTCCTGCGGCGGGAAGGGGACACCGACGAGCGGATCATGGAGGTGTGCCGCTACGTGAACGCGGACCGCTTTATCAACAAGCTGGACCACGGCCTGGACGAGCCGGTGCGGGAGCGCGGCAACAACTTCTCTGCCGGCCAGCGGCAGCTGATCTCCTTTGCCCGCACCATCCTGCATGAGCCCTCGGTGATGATCCTGGACGAGGCCACCGCCAACATCGACACCGAGACCGAGCTGCTGATCCAGGACTCGCTGGAAAAGATGCGCTCGGTGGGCACCATGCTGATCGTGGCCCACCGGCTGTCCACCATCCAGCACGCCGACAACATCATCGTGCTGTCCCACGGGCGGATCATCGAGCAGGGCACCCACCAGCAGCTGCTGGAAAAGCGGGGCCGCTACTACCAGCTTTACACCCTGCAGTACCACCGGGAACAGATGAAAAAATCCAGTTGACACGACCGCCCCGCACCGGAGGAAAGCTCCCGGCGCGGGGCGGTTTTATTTGTGCTGATTGCCGTTTTTTGTTTTATGAAAATTTCTATCGACTTTTAGCGGCTTCACTCCAGCGCAAAGAGGGCCTTTTCGTAATCTTTGACATAATACCGGATGTTCTTGCGCCCTTTGGAGAGGATGGTGTGGCCTTCGGCTTCCAGCTTTGCCTTCTGGGCCTCGACCCCGCCGGGGTACTTGGGGTTCAGCTCGCCGCCGGCCTTCAGGGTCCGCCAGTAGGGGGTCTCGTCTCCGGTGCGCTGGGCGCTGGCCCATGCGGCGATGGACACAAAAATGCCCGCCGTGATGGGGTCGGTGAAGTTGGCCCCGCCGGTCCGCGCCAGATAGGCCCGGATCTCGCCCAGAGTGATCACCTGGCCCCGGGGGATCGTTTTCATCAGATGGTCGTAGGCCAGGGGCGGGGCAAGGTACATTTTGTCGCCGCCGTATTTTTGGATGGACGCCGGGTCGGTGATCCGCTGGATCCGGGGCATCCCGTTGTCTTTGTGCAGCATGGCGTTGAAATCTTTCGTTTCTTCGTGCGCCATTTTCGTCACCTCCTGCTCTTAGGATAGCGGATGGAGCGGCAGAATGCAATGAGACGGTTTGAAAAAATTCACAGGTAGCGGCGCACCTTTTCTGCATAAGGGGCAGCCCCGCCGGGCTCGGGACGCCGCAGCGGGGCTGCCTGTAATTCAATCCAAAACGTTCCGGAGCCAGCCGTCCAAAAAGGCGAGCTGCTCCGCGGTGTGGAACCAGTGCTCGCCGCCCGCCATCACGGTGAGGCGGGCGGGGTGGCTGCGGACAAAGGCGTCCACCGTCTGCCGGCCGGTGAGGCCGTCCTGGTCCCCATAGAGGATCTCGGTGGGGACGTCCCACTGGAGAGGGCGCTCCCGGACGTAGCAGAGATACCGCCAGGAAAGGGGATCGCCCCATTCGGTGGGGATCTCGCCCTTTGCCTGCAGTTCGGCCTCCGATACGCCGGCCCAGCGCATCCGGTCCAGAATCAGCTGCTCCATATCCAGCACCGGCGAGATGAAGTAAGCCCTGGCAGGGGCGCACGCCCGGAAGGCGTCCATGGCAAAATAGCAGCCGATGCTGTTGGCAAGGACCGACACCCGCCGGTACTGCCGGCGAGCTTCGCAGTAGGCGTCCAGCAGCTGGCCGCGCACCTGCCAGGGCAGGCTGCCCTGGTAGCCTGCCCCGATCACGTCATAGCCGGGGCACAGAGGCCGGAAACGCTCGGCCTCCTGTGGGCTGCCGCCCTGGCCGTGGATGTATAAGATCACCTGGTCCATGGCGCACCTCCGGCCCCCAGGGCGTCGATCTGCTCCTGCACCTCGGTGAAAAAGCGGGACAAATGGAACCCGTCCGCCACGGCGTGGTGGATGTTCATGGTCAGAGGCATCATCCGCTTTTCGCCTTCCGCTTCCATCCGGCCCCAGGTGACCACCGGCGCCAGGAAGGTCCCTTCGTCAAAAACGTGCAGGTCAAAATGACGGTACCGCACCCAGGGCAGGCAGGACACGTCGAAAAAGTTGGGCGGCTGGTCGGGGACGACGGCGCGGAGGTCCCGGCAGCGCTCCCGGTCGCGCATAAAGCGCGCGTGAAAGGCAAACAGGTCCTCCTCGTAAGGGGTGACCATTTTGGTAAAAGCCTGGTCCTCCGGGTGAAAATGCGCGTAGCTGGGCCAGACCTGCTCCCACCGGATGAGGCTGCCGTCTGCGTCCCAGCCGTATTTGAACTCGTCGTGGCGGTTGATGACGCTGGACACGGTCCAGATCATGGCCGGATAAAATTTCAGGCCGTTCCTTTTGGCAAAGGCGGCCAGCGGCGCGGCGTCGATGTCCACCGTCAGGCTCATGACCACACGCATCCGGTCGATGTAAAAGGCGAACAGCTCGCCCCGGGCCCAAGTATTCCGGTCGATTTTTTGATAATCCATCTCAATACTCCTTTTCCTTTTGATGCTTTTGCGTCAAACGGCAAGGCCATTGAGAGATAGAAGTCTGCTCCATACAAGTCTATCTTCTCAGGCCTTGCATGGAGCCGCGGCAATGCAGAGCTTCATGGTTCCACCTCCCTTCGCTGCATGATACCATCTCATTATAGCATAGAATGCCTGAAATGAAAATAAAATCCTGCCGGATTTTGTGAATTTATTCCAAAACAGGTTTACTTGTACCCAACACGCTGGTACAATAAAGGCAGAAAATCTCTTTTTAAGAGAAATTCGAGGGAAGGTGAAAAGCAATGTTTGAGACGATGCAAAAGATCGCCATCGCCCTGATGGTGGGGGCGGCGGCTGTGGGGGCCGTCCGGGACTGGAGCCGGGACGTCCCTTCGGTGACCGCCGATTATTACACCCAGACCTGGACGGGCGGCGAGATCGAAGCCAGGTACACCGCGATGGGGGAGTACGACGTTACATATGCGGAGTATCCCGCCCGGGATGTGCTCATCAAGCGGTATGAGATCTGGTATCCTTCCGACCTCGCCCAGGAGGACCGGGAGTGGCCCGTGGTGGTGATGGCCAACGGCACCGGCGTCCCCGCCACCCGCTATGCGCCGGTGTTCCGGCATCTGGCGTCCTGGGGCTTTGTGGTGATCGGCAACGAGATGCAGAACTCCTGGAGCGGCGAGGCCTCGGCCGGCGCGCTGGACCTGCTGGCGGAGCTGAACGAGGACCCATCCAGTCCCTTTTTCCAGAAGCTGGACCTGGACAGTGTGGGCTCGGCGGGGCACTCCCAGGGGGCCATCGGGGCCATCAACGCGGTGACCAGCCAGCCGAACGGGGACAGCTACAAAGCCCTGTACCTGGCCAGCACCCCGTCCAGCCTTTATTCCTCCACCCTGGACTGGGCCTATGACCCCGCCCTGATCGACATCCCCTGTTTCATGGCGGCGGGCACCGGCCTGCTGGACGCCGGGGAAGCCGGCAGCCCCGAGGTGGCCCAGGACGCGCAGGAGGTCTCCATCTCGCCCCTGTGGTCCCAGGAGGAAAACTACAGCCTGATCCCCGCGGAGGTGCCCAAGCTGCGGGCCCGGCGCACCGGCGCCGATCACGCCGAGATGCTGCCCTGGCCGGACGGCTACATGACCGCCTGGTTCATGTACTGGCTGCAGGGGGATCAGACGGCGGGCCGGGCCTTCTTCGGGCCGGAGGCCGAGATCCTGCACAATCCCCTCTGGCAGGACATCGAAACGAACTTGTGACAAGCAGCGCCCGGGCGCCCTTTTGCGGCCCCCGGGCGCGTTTTGGTCAAAATTGCGGATTGACATTTCCCCCGCAGATTGGTAGACTAAATAAGTATCCATGCGGGAGTGGCGGAATGGCAGACGCGCTGGTTTTAGGCACCAGTTCCGAAAGAGTGAGAGTTCGACCCTCTTCTCCCGCACCAAACGAAAGCTCCCGGACGCCAAAATGTCCGGGAGCTTTTTGCTGTGTGTTTTGTACGGACGGCAGAGGGCCTTTATGCGTTGAACACGTACCGGTCCAGCCGGCGGAAGGCTTCCTGCACCCGGGCAAAGGGCAGGGCCAGGTTCATCCGCACCGCGCAGGGGCCGTGGAACATCCGGCCGTCCTGGACGGCGACGCCCACCGCCCAGGCGGCCTTTTCCACGTCGTCGATGGTCTTGCCGTGGGCCGCGCACCACTGGGTGCAGTCCACAAACAGCATATAGGTGCCTTCGGGCCGGGCCGCCTCGACCCCTTCAAAATGCTCCCGGATGTAATCGCAGGCATAGTTGATGTTGCCCGAAAGCACCTGGCACAGCTCGTCCACCCAGACCTGCCCTTCGGGCCGGTAGGCGCCGGTCAGGGCGTGCATGGACAGGACGTTCATGTTGTTGTAATGGCATTTGGACGCCCGGGCGCGGCACAAGTCCCGCAGGCAGGCGTCGTAGATGATGTGGTAGCTGCCCACCAGCCCCGCCAGATTGAAGGTCTTGCTGGGGGCGTAGAGGGCGATGGTCCGGCTGCGGGCGTCGGGGCTGACGCTCTGGGTGGGGGTGTGCTTGTGGCCGTTCAGCAGGATGTCGGACCAGATCTCGTCCGAGATGACCACGCAGCGGTTGGCCTGGTACACCGCCATGGCCTGTTCCAGCTCCTCCTGGGTCCAAACGCGGCCGCAGGGGTTGTGGGGGCTGCACAGGATGGCCACATGGATGTGGTACTGCTTCAGTTTGCGGTCCATGTCGGCGTAGTCCATCCGCCACACGCCCTGCTCGTCCCGGACCAGGGGCGAGTGGACGATCCGGAAGCCGTTGTCCTGCAGGGACCTGGTAAAGCCGATGTAGGTGGGGCTGTGGACCAGCACCGGGTCGCCGGGGCCTGCCAGGCTGGTCAGGGCCGAGACGACCCCGCCCAGGACGCCGTTTTCGTACCCGATGCAGTCACGGGTCAGCAGGGCGGGATCGCAGCCGTTGCGCTGCCCCTGCCACTGGATGATGGCGTCGTAGTAGGCGTCGGTGGTCTCAAAATAGCCGTAGGCGGGGTGGCTGGCACGCTCCATCAGCGCCTGGGGGACGG
>OERS01000049.1_pt1 | contig 26058 bp, 19 predicted proteins | sample 1540071 | NCBI WGS metagenome assembly OERS01 (sample SAMEA3891878, study PRJEB23780) | metagenome | biome: terrestrial biome; feature: animal house; material: Caecal content | place: Italy | collected 2015-05-05 | reverse complement strand
GGTAAAAGCGGTGGTGAATTTTTTACACCGCAGGAGGTTTCTGAACTGCTTACCCGGATGGCAGTTGCAGGCAAAACCGAGGTCAATAAGGTCTATGACCCTGCCTGCGGTTCAGGGTCACTGCTGCTGAAGGCAGCCAAAATCCTTGGCAAGGATAACGTCCGCCAAGGCTTTTTCGGCCAGGAAATCAATCTGACTACCTATAACCTTTGTCGGATCAATATGTTCCTGCATGATATTGACTACGACAAGTTCGATATCGCCCATGAGGATACCCTTGTCAATCCCCAGCACTGGGACGATGAACCCTTTGAGGTCATCGTCTCCAATCCTCCCTATTCCATCAAATGGGAGGGAGACGACAACCCGGTTTTGATCAACGACCCACGATTCTCGCCAGCCGGCGTCCTTGCACCCAAGTCCAAGGCGGATTTGGCGTTCATCATGCACTCCCTGGCCTGGCTGGCCACCAATGGCACGGCCGCCATTGTCTGTTTCCCCGGCATCATGTACCGTGGCGGCGCGGAAAAGAAAATCCGCCAGTACCTGATCGACAACAACTTCATTGACTGCATTATCCAGCTGCCCAGCAACCTGTTCTACGGCACCTCCATTGCCACCTGCATCATGGTGCTGAAAAAGAGCAAGGCGGACAACCGTACCCTCTTTATTGATGCTTCGGCGGAGTGTATCAAGGTCACCAATAACAATAAGCTGACTGAGGAGAACATCCGCCACATCGTGGATGAGTTCGTCTCCCGGGCAGATGTAGACCATTTCGCACGCTGCGTCCCCTACGAGGAGATTGCCCAGAACGAATACAACCTCTCGGTCAGCACCTATGTGCAGCCGGAGGACACCCGGGAGGTCATCGACATCGTCAAGCTCAACGCCGAGATCGAACAGATCGTGGCCCGGGAGCAGGTGTTGCGGGATGAAATTGCCAAGATCATCGGGGAGATCGAGGGATGAGAGGCGAACAGGAAAGCCGCTGCCTTGCCTGGGTAAGAGATTATTTGTATGGGTCTAAAACCGGATTTTTCTGGCGTGATTGGCGAAAAGTTGCTGCAATATTTGAGCGTGCAAAACCAAATTTGGAGGCGAGCAAATTCCCGGATTTTGTGTTTGAGGATGGCTTTATCGAACATTTTCAGATTACAGCATCAAAAGAAAATAAAAAAGGCTCCTGTCATAAACAAACGCAAGCGGAGTTTCATCGAGAAATGGACTGTATCCAGGAGAATTTGCGTCAGGAGCTGGAAAAATCTCCGCTTCCAATCAAAAATACAATAAGCACTACATCATATAAAATGATTCCACCAGAGTATAGCTATGAGAAGTTCCGATCGTCTTTTCGTAAAAATTGGGAACACCATATCCACTCGTTGGAAAAATATACAGGGGCGAAAAATATTGGCATCTTTTTAGTGGAATACGTTGGCCCGCTTTTCAAAACCATGTGTGGGGGAAAGTTTGCCTATTTCTACCAGCTACAGGAGGATGTAGCCATGCTGCATTTTCTGGATGCTTATAAAGAGTCGATTTCCTATGTCGTTTTTACGGATGGTCAATATTGTGAAGTGATAGACCTGCAGCAGATTCCATTGCTGATAAAACAAGCGCCAAAAGATATTTCTTTTGAAGCAGGTCGATACAGTCAAGAGTATTTAATGATAGTGACGGATATTGTTGATGTAAACTAAAACAGGAGACTCATACATGAGCAAACTTGAAGAATTGATCCAGCAGCTTTGCCCGGATGGGGTGGAGTGCAGAAACCTTGAAGAATGTTGTAATATTCTTGACAAAAAAAGAAAACCTGTTACAAAAGCGGCACGAGAAGCCGGAGAATATCGATATTACGGAGCAAACGGAATTCAAGATTATGTTTCGGATTATATTTTCGATGGGACGTTTGTTCTTGTTGGAGAAGATGGAAGTGTGATAACCAAAGCAGGAACACCAGTTGTAACCTGGGCTGAGGGGAAAATTTGGGTAAATAATCACGCGCATATTATTGAGGAAAAAACTGGCGTTCTTCTTCGATATCTATTTCACTATATACAGACCATAGACGTTACATCATTGATTCATGGAAACATACCCAAGTTGACAGGTGGAGATTTTAAAACATTGAAAATTTCGATTCCGCCTTTGGAAATTCAGCGTGAAATTGTCCGCATTCTGGACAATTTCACAGAGCTGACCGCAGAGCTGACCGCAGAGCTGACCGCTAGGAAAAAACAATACGAGTATTATCAAACAAAGTTGTTCTCATTTGGGGATGCAACGGTATATATGCCACTGGCGGAAATAGCTGAAATTGGGACGGGTAGCAGTAATACAAATGAGGAATTGGCAGAAGGAAAATACCCGTTTTTTGTTAGATCTCAGGATGTGCGCCGAAAAAATGAATACGAATACGATGAGACTGCTATTATAACATCCGGTGATGGCGTGGGAGTGGGGAAGATTTTTCATTATATAGAGGGTAAATATGCGCTGCACCAGAGAGCCTATAGAATTCATATTACAGATGAAAGAATCATTCCTAAATATTTTTATTATTATATGAAGGCTACTTTTTTACCCTATATTGAAAAGGCTTCCTTTCATTCTTCGGTAACTTCAATACGTCGACCGATGCTCAATAAATTCCCTGTTCCAGTTGTTTCCATTGACCAACAAAACCGCATTGTTTCTATTCTTGACCGCTTTGATGTCCTTTGCAACGATCTAACCAGCGGCCTGCCCGCTGAGATTGAAGCCCGGCAAAAACAGTATGAATACTACCGAGACAAACTATTGACTTTTAAGCCTTTAGCCTGACGAAAGGAGGAGCCTGTGAGCACCTATAACCTTGTACTGTCCTCCAGCGAAAGTACTGTAGTAACAGAATACGAGCCCCAGACCAAGCGCTCCGATGCCTACCAGAGTGAGGCGGCGCTGGAAGCGGCCTTCATCAAGATGCTGGGGGAGCAGGGTTACGAATATGTGACCATCCACAGCGAGGCGGACCTGGTGGCCAATCTCCGCCGCCAGCTGGAAAGGCTCAATCATTTCAGCTTTACCGACCGGGAATGGGACGGCTTTTTCAAGACCAAGCTGGCCAACGCCAACGATGGCATCGTGGAAAAGACCCGGATGATCCAAGAAGATTTTGTGCAGAACCTCACCCGCGAGGACGGCACAACCATGAATGTTTCCTTCATCGACAAGAAGAACATCCACAACAACTTCTTGCAGGTCATCAACCAGTATGAGGAGAGCGGCGGCAGCCACGATACCCGGTACGATGTGACCATTCTGGTGAATGGTCTGCCTCTGGTCCATGTGGAGCTGAAACGCCGGGGCGTGGCTCTCAAAGAAGCCTTCAACCAGATCAACCGGTACCAGCGGGTCAGCTTCTGGGCTGGGTGCGGGCTGTACGAGTATGTGCAGATCTTCGTCATCTCCAACGGCACCCACACCAAGTACTATTCCAATACAACCCGGGACAGCCACATCCGGGAGCAGGACAAATCTGCCCGGAACCGCAGCAAAAAGACCTCCAACAGCTTTGAATTTACTTCTTACTGGGCGGACGCCAACAATCAAACGATCCCGGATCTGGTGGACTTCACCAAGACCTTTTTTGCCCGGCATACCCTGCTGAACATTCTGACCCGGTATTGCGTGTTCACTTCGGAAAATCTTCTGCTGGTGATGCGGCCCTATCAGATTGTAGCCACCGAGCGGATCTTGAACCGGATCGAAGTATCCACCAACTATAAGAAGACCGGCACCCTGGAGGCCGGCGGCTACATCTGGCACACCACAGGCAGCGGCAAAACCCTGACTTCCTTCAAGACGGCGCAGCTTGCCACGGCCCTGCCCTACATTGACAAGGTGCTGTTTGTGGTGGACCGCAAGGACCTGGACTACCAGACCATCAAGGAATACGACCGGTTCGAGAAGGGCGCGGCCAACGGCAACCGCAGCACTGCGGTGCTGCAGCGACAACTGGAGGATCGGGACGAAAAAGGCAATTTCCACCCTTACCGCATCATTGTCACCACCATCCAGAAGCTGGATGTGTTCATCACTAAGAACCCGAACCATCCCGTCCGGGATAAGCATATTGTTTTGGTATTCGATGAGTGCCACCGCAGCCAGTTTGGCGATATGCACACCCGCATCGTAGGGGGCGTCATCAAAAAGGGCGGCAAGAATATCAAGGTGGAACGGTATTTCAGGAACTACCATATTTTTGGCTTTACCGGCACGCCCATCTTTTCTGAGAACACCACCAGCGGCGGTAACCCCAATCTGAAAACCACAGCCCAGGCATTCGGAGAGAAGCTGCACACCTATACCATCGTGGACGCCATCAATGACGGTAACGTGCTGCCTTTCCGCGTTGATTACATCAACACCATGAAACAGAAGGATACCGGCCGGGATAAGCAGGTGACCGCCATTGATACCGAGGAAGCTTTGTCCTCGTCGGAACGTATTTCGGAAGTGGTGAAATACATCCTGGACCACTTCGACCAAAAGACCATGCGGAATGCCTGGTACAGTCTGAAGGGTCAGCGGGTGAACGGGTTTAATTCCATCTTTGCAGTCAGTTCCATTCCTGTCTGCAAAAAGTATTATCTGGAACTGAAAAAGCAGATCGCTCAGCGGCATCGGGACCTGACCATTGCTACTATTTTTTCCTATGCGGCCAACGAAGAAGATCCTGCGGACGGTATGCTGGCCGAGGAGGGCTTTGAAACAGATCTGCTGGATCAGAGTTCCAGAGATTTCCTGGACATGGCCATTGGCGACTATAACAAAATCTTCAAGACCAATTATGACAGCTCCAGCAAGGGATTCCAGGATTATTACAAAGATCTCTCCAACCGGGTGAAAAAGCGGGAAGTGGATCTTCTGTTGGTGGTCAATATGTTCCTGACTGGTTTTGATGCCACCACCCTGAATACCCTTTGGGTAGACAAAAACTTGAAAATGCACGGCCTGATCCAGGCATTTTCCCGGACCAACCGTATCCTGAATTCGGTCAAAACCTTCGGCAATATTGTCTGTTTCCGGGATCTGGAAAAAGAAACCAATGATGCCATCGCGTTGTTTGGCAATAAGGATGCGGGCGGCATCGTCCTGCTGAAGTCCTACGAAGATTATTACTATGGCTGCATTGACGATAAGGGCAAGGAACAGAAGGGGTATAAGCAGCGAATCCAAGAGCTGATGGAGCGCTTCCCGCTGGGACAGCCCATTCTGGGAGAGCAAAACAAAAAGGATTTCATCGTTCTGTTCGGCAACATTCTGCGGCTACGGAATATCTTGTCTGCGTTTGATCGTTTTGTGGGGCATGAGATTCTGTCCGAGATTGATTTTCAGGACTATACCGGTACATACCACGACGTATACGAGGAGATCAAGCCCAAGCCCGGCGACAAAGACAGTATCATGGATGATGTTGTTTTTGAGATGGAACTGGTCAGGCAGGTGGAGGTCAACATCGACTACATTCTGATGCTGGTGGAGAAGTATCGAAAGGACAACTGCAAGGATAAGGAAATTTTAGTGTCCATTGATAAAGCCATCCGTTCCAGCCTGCAGCTGCGCTCCAAGAAAGAATTGATCGAGCGGTTTCTGGAAACAATCAACGCCAGCACCAATGTCAGCGCAGACTGGAGGAGGTTTGTCCGCCAGCAGCGGCAGAAAGATATCCAGACCCTCATCCAAGAAGAAAAACTTAAACCGAAAGAAACCTGTAAGTTTGTGTCCAATGCGTTCCGTGACGGTGTATTAAAAACGACTGGAACAGATATAGATCAAATGATGCCTCCGGTCTCACGTTTTGGCGGCGGGAGTCCACGAGATAAGAAGAAACAAACTGTTATTGAAAAGCTGAAAACTTTCTTTGAAAAATACTTTGGTTTGCTTGATCCAGGTGAGGCTATTGCGGAGGAGGCATGAAAGATCGATCGATAGAAATGAATGCCATATAGATTCAAGTGACGCGGCAAGCAGTGCTTGCTGGTACCAAAGTTTCAGCAAGCAATTCGCCTGGCTATCCACTTTGCCAGACGATACTTGTTGGTGCACGCCCCAAACCCCAGTTGAACGCAGAAGTTCTTTCTGCGGCTGCGCATTCCTGCGAACGCTGAAAGCAGATAGGTGCGCCTGGCAGTCTGCTTGATGTCAAATAGAAAATAACTACGCGGCGGCCCTTGCCCGCGCAGGCGTAAAGGTACAGTTGGAAGAAGTGGCAGGAACATTTCATGGTTTTAGCGTGTTCTGTGGCGTTGCAGGGGGCGTTTGGATGAGAAGTGCCGCTGCAGCATGAAATAAAACGGGGCAGTGCAGCAGGGAAACAGCTAAATCAAAAGCTCCCGTACTATTGATCGCCTTGGAAAGCAAAGCGGGATCCCTGTCAACTGGGACACGCAGCGTTTTCTGGCAGCAACCAGTGGAAAAAGCCTGGCGCCTGAACAGGTGCTATTTTTCTGTGCCGTCGAAGCAAGAATTTGAGCCAAATGCATAAAATCAAGGTGTGAAACTTGTGCGTTGCGTGGAATTTTTCTTTGGGTTGTTGACATTCAAAAACAAAAACTGTATAGTATAAAGGCAAAGCTGAGTAGGATCCGTCGGGATTGTAACTGGCAAACAGGCAACACCTGATATTGGCCGGCTGGTATGGTTGACGTACCGGCCAGGGCAGTATCAGGTTTTTTTCTGCCCATTTTGCGGGCAATGGTGCCCGCGGACTGTGTTGAGAAAGAGGTGACACTATGGGCAGCGAGCGTCTTTGGATCCGCAGTATCGTCAATAACAATGTCGTGCTGGCTGTCAACGAACGGGGACAGGAGCGTGTCCTGCTGGGAAAGGGAGTCGGCTTCAAGCAGCATCCTGGCGCCGAAGTGGACCGCCGCATTGTAGTGAGGGAATTCGTTCCCAAAAACAAAGTGGTGGGTAATCAGCGCTATGCAATGCTGGCGGATGTGCCAGTAGTCTATCTGGAAGTTGTTGAGGCGATTCTGGAAAAATTTCAGGAACTGGTGCATACTGAGCTGGATGAGGGCGTCTACTTGGATTTGGTGGATCACATCAGTTTTGCGGTGACACGGCTGAAAAAGGGACTTGGTTTTCATAATTCTCTTCTGCCAGAGATACGGACCTTTTATCCGCAGGAATTCCAGGTGGCGCTATACGGCTTGGAGCAGATTCGGGAAAAGACGGGATTTGTTCTGCCGGAAGACGAGGCTGGCGCGATTGCTATGCATCTCGTCAATGGTGAACTGCAGTATGATAACTTAAATCAGGCTACCAAAACTACCCGTCTGATCCAAAAGATCCTGCGTGTCTTTAGGGACAGCATCGGAGTGGAACTGGACGAAAGATCCCTGCATTATACGCGATTTATCACACATCTGAAGTTCTTTGCTCAACGATTGTTCAAAGACGAGATGCTTGACACCGATGACCAAGAGCTGCAGGGATTGGTGCGGACACAGTACCGCCAAGAATACACCTGTGCTGAAAAGATTGCCGCCATGATCTGGCAGGACTACGCCATTGCCATTCCTGAAGAGGAAATGATGTATCTCACAGTCTACATCCGGCGTATTACCCGACCCGATGACTGACAGGGGACCGCGGCCCCTGCTGGACATAGAATTTGCCTGTTTTATTTATGGGCTTTAGGCCCGGCATCCAAAAGGAGGAATACGATGAATCGTTCCAAAATGGCAGCAGACATCCTGCGGCTGGTGGGCGGCAAAGAAAATGTTGCCAGTGTCACAAACTGCATGACTCGGCTGCGTTTTCAGCTGAAAGATCATAAAAAAGCCGATGTAGAGGCTCTGAAGCGCCTGGATGGTGTGCAGGGCGTCGTGACCAAGAATGGACAGTTTCAAGTTGTCATAGGCACCGACGTGGGCGATGTATGTGCTGAGCTCAAAAAACTGGGAGGCTTCCATTCTGATGCTGGCGCACAGCAGTCAAACCAAGACGGCAACATCGTCATGCGCTTTTTTGGCACCCTGACGGCGATCTTCCAGCCCATTATTCCGGCACTGGCCGGCTCCGGTATGATCAAAGCCCTGCTGGCTCTGTTGGTGGCTACCCATCTTGTATCGCCTGACTCACAGACCTACGCGATTTTCAATGCCTTTGGCGATGCGCTGTTCAGTTTCATGCCCTTCATCCTGGCATATTCGGCAGCAAAGTACTTCAACTGCAACCCGTTTGTCAGCGCTTCGCTGGCAGGTGTTTTGCTTCACAGCAGTTTTACCGCGCTGAACACCGGAGATCCGGTTCTGCTGTTCGGTTTCATACCTGTGACGATGGTCTCCTACAGCGGCAGTGTCGTCCCCATCCTGCTCATCGTCTGGGTTCAGTCCTATGTCGAGCGCTTTGCCAATAAGATCTCTCCCAAGCCGGTCAAGATCTTCCTGGCGCCCATGCTCACCATCATCGTGACCGGCATCCTGGGCATCACTGTCGCCGGCCCGCTGGGCAACATTGTCGGCCAAGTCCTGGCTGTCGGCTTCAACTGGCTCAATGATTATGCTGGCTGGGTCATTCCTGTCCTGATGGGCGCGTTCTGCCCCTTCTTCGTTATGACTGGTATGCATTACTGCTTTGCACCTATCCAGACCATCCAGTACGCTACTTTGGGGTATGGCACCATTCTGGGCCCTGGCATGCTGGCTTCCAACATCGCGCAGGGCGCCGCCTCCCTGGTGGTTGGTCTGCGCACCAAAAACCGCAAGCTGCGTGAGTTGGCGTTCTCTTCCGGTTTTACTGCGCTCATGGGCATCACCGAGCCTGCCCTGTACGGCGTTACACTAAAGCTGAAGCGGCCCCTGATCGCCACCTGCATCGGCGGCGGCGTGGCTGGTCTCTATGCTGGCATTACCCATCTGCATACCTATTCTTCCACCACTGCCGGCCTGCTGGCCTTGCCTGTCTACATTGGCGGCGATGGCTTTGGCAATGTCATCAACGCTGTCATCACGATTATTATTTCTATCGTTGTGACCGCCGTTGCTACCTTTATTCTGGGGTTTGACGATCCCGTCGATGAGGATGCAGCTCCCGCACCGGCGGCTCCCTCAGCATCTTCCCAGGAAAGCAAGATCGTCCTTTCCAGCCCCATTCATGGCCAGGCTGTGCCCCTGGAAAGCGTCAAAGACGATGCTTTCGCTTCCCATACGCTGGGCCTGGGCGCAGCCGTCCAGCCTGAGGAAGGCTTGGTGACCGCTCCAGCTCCGGCAACCGTTACCTCGGTGGCGGATTCTGGACATGCCATTGGCCTGACCACCGACAGCGGCGTGGAGCTGCTCATCCATATTGGGCTGGACACCGTAGAGCGGAAGGGCAAAGGTTTTGCCGTCCGGGTCAAGACTGGAGATCACGTCCAGAAAGGTCAGGAACTGATCCGCTTTGATCTGGATGATCTGCGCAAGGCAGGCTATGATGTCACTTCCCCTGTGATCGTTACCAACTCAGATGATTTCCTGGATGTTGTGGCAGTGCGCGATGGGAAGGTGGATCGTACCGATACTCTCTTGACCGTCCTGCGCCGCGGCTGAAGCCGAGCGTCAGAAAGGAGGCCATCCCATGTATTTCCCGCAGAATTTTTTATGGGGCGGAGCCATCTCGGCCAACCAATGCGAGGGTGCATATAATGAAGGAGGCAAAGGACTTTCCATCCAGGATGTGATGCCCCGCGGCATAACCGGCCCGATCACTGAAGGGCCGACGCCCGACAATCTCAAACTTGTGGGTATCGATTTTTATCACCGGTATCAAGAGGATATTGCTCTGGTGGCGGAGATGGGATTCAAGGTGCTGCGTCTTTCCATTGCCTGGAGCCGAATCTTTCCCAACGGAGATGACGCCGAACCCAATGAGGAAGGGCTGGCATTCTATGATAGAGTTTTTGATGAGTGCCTGCACTATGGCATTGAGCCGATGGTCACCCTTTCCCACTATGAAACGCCGCTCCATCTGGCAAAGGCCTATGACGGCTGGCGCAGCCGGAAACTGATAGGTTTCTTTGAGCGGTACTGCCGCACAGTGTTCGACCGCTATCGCCACAAGGTTCGATATTGGATGTGTTTCAATGAGATCAACGCGCTGTGGCGTTATCCCTTTATGGGAGCCGGTGTTCTGACCCCGCCTGACCAGCTGACACTGGCTGACCGGTATCAGATTGCCCACCACGAGCTGCTGGCCAGCGCTATAGCGGCCAAGTTGCTGCACGAGATGATCCCAGGCGCAAAGATGGGCTGTATGGTGCTGGGGGCACTGAGTTATCCCATGTCGCCACGCCCTGAGGACATCTTGGCTGCACAGCAGGCTGACCGCCAGGTTATGTTCTTTTGCGATGTCCTGGCCCGTGGATATTATCCCAACTACGTCCGTGCTGCTTGGCAGCGAGAAGGAATTCAGCTCCAAATGGAACCTGGCGATGAGGAGCTGCTGCATCATACGGTGGACTACATTTCCTTCAGCTACTATATGAGCAAGTGCGCGGCTGCCGACCCGGCCCGCTACCAGAAGGGAGAGGGCAACTTGCTGTCTGGCCTGCGCAATCCCTACCTGCCCGAAAGCGAATGGGGATGGCAGATCGACCCGGATGGCCTGCGTTACACATTGAACTGTTTTTATGACCGGTATCAAAAGCCACTATTCATCGCAGAAAACGGTCTAGGTGCACAGGATCAACTGGTGAGCGACGGCCACGGCGGCTGGACAGTCCATGACAGCTACCGCATCGACTATCTCGCCAAGCACCTGGAGGCGGTGGGCTGCGCCATTGCAGACGGCGTCCCTGTCTTGGGTTATGCTGCCTGGGGCTGCATCGACCTGGTCAGCGCCTCCACTGCGCAGATGAAAAAACGCTATGGATTTATCTATGTGGATCGCAACGATGATGGCTCTGGCACCCTGGCGCGTTACCGCAAAGATAGCTTCTATTGGTATAAGAAAGTGATTGCCACAAATGGCGGAAATTTAAGCAACTGAAAGTAAAAGCGGCGTCCTCTCATTCTCTTGTGGGAGAAAGGGGCGCCGCTTTTCTGCAGCCTGGTGCAGTTCTGTATGGCGTAAACTCGATGGTTACTGCATAAGTCTGGCTTTGCCTTCCTGAACATCCCCACAGGGCTTTGAAGCGAAACCTGCGCAAGAAAAATACGAGAGCATTCCCCAAAAGAAAACAAGCGCCTGCGGCAGGTCGAAACGGCTTGCCGCAGGTGCTTTCTTGTTTTTAAAGGTGAGATTCGTTTTGTCACAATACCCCCGCCAGCTTCTGAAAATACCTCTCCCAACACCCCTTGCTGATAACCTTCTCCCCGCTCTCCCACGCCCGCAGGGAGCGCTCACTGATGCCGAACTGCCGGGCAAAGGCGGTGCGGCTCAGGCCCAGCTTCTCCCGCAGGGCGATGATCTGACGGGCCTGGCCTTTGTAAAGGAAAAGGTTGTACTCGTCCAGCAGCTCCTCTACTGGCACCTGATAGAGCGCCGCCAGCTTGTCCATGACGGCGGCGGGGTAGTGGGTACAGGCGCCGGTCTCCATGTCGATGTAACGGGGAAGGGGGATGCCCGCCTGGGCGGCGGCTTCCTTCTGCAGCAGGCCTTGGCTGTGGCGGAGCCATCGTAGCCGTTCAGGTACGGTGACTGCTTGTGCATAGCTGCCGCCAAGGTGATGGAGTTTTCGTGCTTCCGATAACCGGCAGGCCGGAGACAGGCGGAACGAGTGGAGGCAAAGAGGTGCAAATAAGGTCCCACCGCGGCTCAAAAGGAAGATACGGGGCGCAATTTGTCCAAAGAAGCTCCACCCCGGCGGGAGCCTGAAAATCCGGCCCGCCTTTCCGACCAGATCCTTCCAAAGGGACTTGGTGAGAGGGTCGCATTTTCAATGCACCTGCTGGCATAGGTGGAAAATCTGGCCCGGCGGGTGCTGTCGAAAGTGCCGACCGCTTTGATCAGGCCGATGGTGCCGATGCTGATGAGGTCGTCCTGGTCGCCGGGCAGGGCGTAGTATTTTTTGGCGATGTGGGCCACAAGGCGCAGGTTGTGCTGGATGATCGTTTCCCGTGCGGCCGGGTCGCCGGCGCGCAGAGCCGCGAAAGCGGCGGCCTCCTCTTTGGGGGTCAGCGGCCGCGGAAAGCTGCCCGATTCCAGATGAAGCGCCAGATACAGGAACTGTGCCGAGAAAAACTGAAGCAGAGCCAACAGCATACAAAGGCCTCCTTGCTCTCGTGGATGAACGCATTCGTTTTCATCTTATGAGAACAGGGAGGCATTTTTGCAGGGGGACGTCCTGGCCCGGCGGTGAGGCGGCGCAGATTTTGCAGGCGGCGCCATGGTCGCTTTGCAGCCCCGTCACTCTCCCCAGAATACCCGCATGGCGTTGTGGTAGAGGATGGCCTCCTTCTGCTCCCGGGCGAGGGCGGGGTCCTCTGCGATGGTGGCGACGAGGTCGGCATAACGGAACTGGCAGAGGTTTTGGGGCGTGTCGGTGCCGAAGAGAAGGCGGTCGGTCCCCACCGTCTCGGCCGCCCGGGCGAGGAAGCGCCGGGTCACCGGGTAGGGCGGCTGGTCGGGGCGGACGTTGTGCTGCAGGGAGGCCAGGTCGAACCAGACGTTGGGCAGGGCCAGGGCGGCCAGGCCGTCGGCCATCTCGCGCAGCTGGGTCTGCTTGGGGGCGAGCAGGTGGCAGACCACGAACTTCATCCCGGCGTGGCGCTGGATGAGGCGGCGCAGCGCCTGGACCTGGCTGCTGGGGCTGCCCAGCTTGCCAATATCCAGGACGAACACCAGGCCGTGCTCGTCGGCAAAGGCGGCTTCCCGCTCCATCATGTCTCCGTCCAGGGCAAAGACCGGGTGGGTGGCCATCAGCCCCGAGCCGGTGCTGACCTCGAATTTCACCACCCGCAGGCCCAGCTCCTCGAACAGATGCCGGACGATGCCGTCGCGGTTGCGGCTGCAGGGGTCATAGGCCCCGGCGGCCAGAAAGCGCTCGGGCCACTTTTGCTGGGCCTGCCAGCTGTACAGGTTTTGAAAGCCGAGGTATCCGCCCTGCAGCAGGACGGCCCGCTCCACGCCGTTCTCGTTCATGACCTGCAGGATGCGCTCGGGGGTGGCCTGGTCGGTGTTCCATTCGGCCGGCAGCAGCTGGCAGGTGGAGCCGTCGGCGTACATTCCGCGGCCCTGCCCGCAGCTGCGCAGCTCGCCTCCCGCGCCGGTGCCGGCAATGCACTGCACCAGATGGACATGGGCGTCGATGATCTTCATAAAGGGATGCTCCTCTCGTGTTTTTCTACCAGTATACAACAGGAACGGCCCGACTTCCAGAGCCGATCGCTCCGCGTTCCGGACGGCAGGCGGCCCCGCTTGACAGGGCGCATACCGGATGTGTACAATGATGGGAGAAAACAACGTGCGGGGGAGAACGTTATGCGGAAAAACAGAGGATACTGGGGAGGACCGCTGGCGGCGGCGGTAGTTCTGGTGCTGCTGGTGAGCCTGGCCGGCTTTCTGGTCACCGAGCGGGTCAACAGGCAGGAGGAGCAGGCCAGCTTCGACCGCCTGGCCGAGGAGGCGGACAAGATGGCCCGCAGCCTCGAGGCGATGGTGGACAGCGACCGGGAAAAACTGACCCTCCTGGCCCGGCTCCTGGCCATGGGGGTGGGGGAACGGGAAGATTTCCTTGCCCTGTACCAGGGCACCGGGACCTTTTTCTCCCGGCTGGAAGTGCTGCTGCCCGGCGACCAGGTGGTCACTGCCGGCGGCCTTTGGACCAGCGCCGCCGGCAAACTTTTGTTCCGGCAGGAGGCGGCCCTGGGGGCCCATATCTCGGACCGGGAGCTGGACCTGGACGGAGAAGGCCAGGTGGTGCGGCACTATGTGCCGGTGGTCCGGCAGGGCGAGACGGTGGCGATGCTCTGCGGGGTCATCGAGCTGGGCAGCCTGGTGCAGGAGCTGCCCTATAAGCCCTACGGCGGCCAGGCGGCGGTGTACCTGATCGACGGGGCCACCGGCGACTTTTTGATCGACACCTGGCACACCGGCGAAGAGCCCGGGAACATCTGGGCCCTGGGCAGCCGTCCCATGGCGGAGGGCTACAACGGTGCGCAGCTGCGCCAGGGGCTGGTGAACGGGGAGAGCAACTTTGTGGTCTTTCGCTCCAACACCACCCGGGAATACCTCTATTTCTACTATACGCCCCTGAGCGTCAACCGGTGGCGGGTAGCCCTGTCGGTGCCGGAAGAGCTGGTGTTCTCGCGGGCGCAGGACATCCGCGGCCTGCTGAACAAGATGCTGGCGGCCGAGGGGCTGGCCTTTTTGGCCTACATCGTCTGGACGATCGGCTACGTCCGGCGCCAGACCGGCGAAAAACAGCGCCAGCTGGACGCCTTGAACTACATCTACGAAGTGGAAAAACTGCTGTTCGACGCCCACCAGCACCGGGAGAACATCGTCCGCTCCCTGGAGGTGACCGGCCGGATGCTGGCCGCCCGGCGGGTGGCGTTCGCCATGGCGGGGGATGAGGCCGGGGACTACCTCTGGGAGCAGGATGGCCGGACCGGGCTGGGCGCCGCCCTGCTGGAGAGCGCGCCGGCCCTGATGGACCGCTTTGCCGGGGGCGGGGGCGAGATCACGGCCCACAGCCCGCAGGAGGTGCGGGAGATCCTGCCCAGCGCCCCGGAGGAGATGAAAGACCTGACCGCCATCCCGGTGGAGGACGGCAGCGGCGCGCTGCGGGGGGTCCTGGCGGCCAGCGGCCTGCCCGGGCGGAAAGACTGCGTGGCCCTGCTGCGCAGCGTGGGCTTCAGCTACGCCAAGCTGTGGGACAACGCCCGGACCTACCAGGAGATGCAGCGGCAGGGGACCGAGGACGCGCTGACCGGCCTGTACAACCGCAACCGCTACCAGCAGGACCTGTCCCGCCTGGCAGCGGAAGGCCGGCAGGAACTGTGCTGCATCTTTGTGGACGTCAACGGCCTCCATGAGCTGAACAACACCCAGGGGCACCGGGCGGGGGACCGAATGCTGCAGGAGGTGGCCCGGCAGATCCGCCAGAGCTTTGGGGACCGGTGGTCCTACCGGGTGGGCGGCGACGAGTTCGTGGTCTTTGCGGTGGACCAGGACCGGCAGGACCTCCAGCGCCGCTGCCAGGCCGCGACGGAGGCGCTGAAGCAGAAGGGCTACTATATATCCGCCGGCATGGCCTGGACGTCCGCCCCCGCAGGGGACCTGGGGCCGCTGCTGGAGGACGCCGAGCGCCGCATGTACGAGGCCAAGCGCCTCTTTTACCAGGACCCCAGGTTCAACCGCCGCGCCCGCTGAGGGGCCGGCTACAGGGTGAGCCGGTCACGGTCCGGGGCGGGAAAGGTGGCAGGGGACAGGCCGTTGTGGTATGATAAGGACATAGGATGATAGAACGCCCCCCGGCGGCGCGGCCCACAGCCGGCCTCCCGGGGGGCCAAACGGCGCAGGCCCCTGCAGGCCTGCCCGCCCGCAAAGGAGGAACACCCATGAAAAAGCGCATTCTGCCCCTGCTGTTTTCCGCCCTGCTGATGCTGACCGCCTGCGGCGGCGCGGCGCCGGGCGCGGCCTACCAGGAGATCAGCCAGGAAAAGGCCAAGGAGATGATGGACACCCAGGAGGTCCTGATCCTGGACGTGCGGGAACAGGACGAATACGACGGCGGCCACATCCCCGGCGCGGTCCTGCTGCCGCTGGGCTCCATCAGCGAGGAGAGCGCCGCCCGGGTCATCCCGGAAAAGGACACGACGGTCCTGGTCTACTGCCGCAGTGGCAGCCGCAGCAAAAAGGCGGCCAAAGCTCTGGCGGAGCTGGGCTACACCGGCATCTATGAGTTTGGGGGCATCCGCACCTGGACCTATGGGATCGAGAGCTGACCCCCCAAGGCCCCGCCCCGGACAAAACAGGGCACGGAAAATCGGGCGCAGCCGGCGCGCCTGGGTTATACTGCTTCCAGAAGGAAGGTGCAGTCCATGGATTGGGTTGAGAGCATCCGGCGGGCCATCCAGTACATCGAGGCCAATCTCCGGGAGGAACTGACCATACGGGACATCGCACGGCAGGCGGCCCTGTCTCCCTTTTATTTCCAGAAAGGGTTTGCCATGCTGTGCGGCATGACCGTGGGCGAATACATTCGCCAGCGCCGGCTTTCCGCCGCCGGGCTGGAAGTCCTCATGACGGACCGGAAGATCATCGACATTGCCATGGAGTTCGGCTACGATTCGCCGGACAGCTTTACCAAAGCCTTTGCCCGCTTCCACGGGTCTACACCTGCCGCACTGCGAAAAAGCGGAGGCGCGGCGCGCTCCTTTGCTCCGCTGAAGATCAAAATCACACTGGAAGGTGGTCAAAACATGGAATGCAGGATCCAAAAGAAAGAGGCGTTCACCGTACTGTGCCGTGCCAGGACGTTCAAGTACGAGGAAGGCGCGGTGGAGGTGCCCCGGTTCTGGGCGGAACATTTCCGCACAGGGGGCGGCAGCACCGTGTGCGGGATGTACGGGATCAATCTGGACGAGAGCATGAGCGGCAGCGAGTTTGAATATCTCATTGCCGACAACTACGACCCCGCCAAAGAGATCCCGGCAGGGTTCACCACCCGCACCATCCCCGCCCACACCTGGGCGGTCTTTCCCTGCACCGGGCGGATGCCCCAGGCGCTGAAGGGGCTGAACGAGCAGATCTTTTCCCAGTGGCTGCCCAACAACACCGACTACCGCATCGCCGCGGGCATCAACGTGGAACTGTACAGCGACGCCAGCCGGTTTGAAGAAGGCGCCCAGGACAAGGACTATTACTGCGAGGTCTGGATCCCGGTCGAAAAGAACTGAACCGGGCGCCCCCGGCAGGGGGCGTTCCCGCCGCGCAGGCAGGGCCTGCCGTCTGGCAAAACAGGCGGCAGGCCTTTCTCGCTTTGCCCGGCGGGGCCATTGCCTGCGGCGCCCTGGTGTGTTATACTGGCAGCCGATGGACGCTTTTGCGAGGCGGATAAGGAGGCAGAAACCATGCAAGCGTATCGTTTTTACGGCTGGCAGGAGGCCGGCGTGCCTGCGGTGGACCAGAGCTGGCCGGGCATTGACACCCCGCTGGACCTGTACGGCAAGTTGTCGCAGATCTGGTGCGCCGAGACCTGCGCGCCCCGGCTCCGGGCCCGCTGGACCCCGGAGAACAGGACTTTGGGCCAGTGCTCCATCACGGCTTTTCTGGTGCAGGACCTGTTCGGCGGGCAGGTGTACGGCATCCTGCGCCCCGGCAGGAACTACCACTGCTACAATGTGGTGGACGGCCATGTCTTTGACCTGACCAGCGAACAGTTCGGCGGGGAGATCCTCTGCTACCAGGGCAACCCGGAGCAGTCCCGGCAGGCTCACTTTGCCAAAGAGGAAAAATACCAGCGGTACCTGCTGCTGAAGCAGCGCCTGCGGGAAGCCTGCGGCGCGGCCGACCCGGACCGGATGTGAATCCGGCGGCAGAGGCCGGCTCACAGCATAACAAGGCCCGCCCTGCCGGGAAACCGGTGGGGCGGGCTTTTGTCATGGGGGCGGTGGGGTCACCGGCCGCGATGCCGGGCTTTTTTCTTTTCCTGCCGGAGGGCAAACCGGCGCCGGGCCTCGGCTTCGCGCTGGGCGCGGGTGCGGCGCTGCCGCTCGGTCTTGTTCTGCTCCCGCTGCAGCTGCAGGGCCTGCTGGGCTTTGGTGCCGGCGGCGCCTGTCTGCAGCTGGCTGCGGATCGCCCGCTGCATCCGCTTGGGGTTCGGCCGGCGGCTTTCGGGCGGCGGGGCGGACACCGGCGGGCTGAAACGCAGCCGGTGCCAGTTTTTCAGCAGAAAGTCGTACACTTCGTAGTCCTTTGGCTCGGCGCCAAAAACGATGCGGCAGGCTTCCAGCTGCCCGCCGGACACGCGCTCATAGATGCCGACCCAGAAGGGCGCGTCAAACAGCACGGTCAGGGAACACGCGTTTTCTTGCATAGCAAACACTCCTCGTTTTCCGGCGAAGAATGGACGACCGAGGAGGAGGGTTACTGACAGGAGACCTGTGCCCGGACTACCGGCCGGGGCTGTGTTTTTATCTTCACGCGTATTTGGTTTGCCTCCATTATACCGGAAACGCCTGCCCGATGCAAGCAATACAAAAAGCGCCCTATCGAGGAGGGCGCTTGCGGGTCGGTGATTTTGGAAGGCGTCAGATCTGGCGCAGGGAAGGGGGCGGCTCGAAATGGACGGTCTCCAGCCCGGGCAGGCATTGCAGCTCAAAGGCCAGGTCGAACCAGAGGCGCCGGGCGTCCCGGCGGGCGTCGCTCTCGTCGCAGGACCGCAGGACGGGCGTCTGGCCGAAGGTGGGCCGGGCCGGCAGGGTCAGCAGGGCTTCGGCGCCATGCCCCGCGGCGCGGGGGCGCAGTTCCAGGGTCCAGCCGGCCAGCCGGCAGTATTCGCGGCAGAGCAGCAGGCCGCTCTTGGTGGTGCCCAAAAAGTGGGAGCGGTTCTCCTGCTGGCTGCGCGGGGTCCCGTCCGGCAGGCCGCAGCCGGTGTCGGTGACCGAGAACACCGCCCCGCCCCGGCCGTCGGCGCGGAGGGTCAGGTCGATCCGGCCGCCTCCCGGGGTGCAGGCCCGCACCGCGTTGGAGATCAGGTGGAGGCAGATGCGGGTCAGATAGCGGCGGTCCGCCTGGACCGTCAGCTCATCCAGCCCGCCGCAGTCCAGCGCCAGCCGCACCCCCAGGGCCTTTTGCAGCAGCTCCTGCTCGGCGCAAAGGGTCTGGGCAAAGGCGCACAGCTCCACGGGCTCCCACTGGGGCGCTTCGGTCTGCTGGGCGCAGCGCAGCAGGGAAGTCAGGCTGCTCAGGTTCCGGTCCAGCCGGTTGGCGGCCACCGCCAGGTCGCTGAGAGTCTGGCGCATCTCGTCCGCTTCGGGGCCGTCCCGGTCCTGCGCAAGGTGCGACAGATACCGCTGGCACAGGGCGATCATGTCCAGCGAGCGCTGGCATTCGCTCTCGAATGCGTATGCAGGAAACCGCTCCAGAAGATCCTTTTGGAGCGCATCGGGATCTGCATGGGCCTGTCCGTCATACGCATGCGGCAGGCTGGGGCTCTCGTTCATCGGGCTGTGGTTCTCCTTCCGATGGTGCGTTGGGGGCCGGGGGCGGCGACAGCAGCTCGTCCCGGACCTCGTAGATGAATGTACCGGTGGTCAGTTTGCTGCCCTGGGGCAGGTGGTGCCTCTGCCGGAAGCTCAGCCACGCAGGCGCCTTTTTCCGGTCGAGGGCGTCGATCAGGCGGCGGATGCCGCTGTCCACCGCCTCGTCGGTGATGGTGTGCCAGTCGCCCACCTCCTGCAGGATGTCCTTGCGGATGGCAAAGTGGCTGTCGTACTGCAGCGCCAGGCAGACCGACTCCCGCAGATAGACCACGCCCACCATCTGGGAGGGCGCGCCCCAGCTGGCAAGCAGGCGGTTGACCGAGCCGGCGTTGGGCCGTGGGCTGCTGGCCAGCAGGGATTTCAGGTCCAGCAGCAGGCTGCTCAGGCTGGACAGCCGGGGCGCGCAGGGGCGCACGCCGTTTTCCGGCCGGAAAAGGCTGTCCAGCTCCCGCACGTCGCAGGTCAGCGCCAGCAGCAGAGCGGGGCGGCAGCCGGGGTCCAGCTGCTGCAGGCGGTGGCAGAAGGTCAGGGTGTCCATATCGGCCAGGGCGTTGTCCAGCAAAAGCGCCTGGCAGGCAGCCCCCTGTTCCAGCCGGGCCAGCAGCTCCTGCCCGGACTGAAACGTCTCGCACCGGATGCCGCCGCCGTCCAGGCAGGCAAGGTAATGTTCGCAGATGCGGAAAAAGCGCGGGTCGTAACTGGCAATGGCCACCCACGGCCGGCCGCTGTACGATGCATCATTCACCCGGCAGCACGCCCTTTCCGGCCGGCCGCGCAGCCGCAGGATAACATTCGGCCACCACGTCCCGCCAAATTTCCGGCTGGACCGCATTTTCGTACAGATAACGCAGGACCGAGTAGCAGAACAGGGGCGGCGCATCCAGGACCAGGCTGTCGCGGCAGGCCGTTTCGCCTGTGCGGGACAAGGTCAGCCGGCAGCCACCGTCCGCCTCGTCCAACTCATATGTCAGCAGGTAAGGCCGCTGCAACGGCTCGATGGCAGAAAATTCCCTGGTCAATGACGCGTGTGCTATCATGGTTCACATTCTCCTCCCGCAAATAACCATTGTTTCGATCTGCCGCACGATCAGGCGTGACGAAATGAAAATTTAAAGAACTTTACTTTTATTTTAATGAGATGCCCCTCTTGATGCAACGCTTAAAATGTGGTGAAATGTGTCGGCATCGGGGCCGGCGGAAGGAGAACTGCTTCTAGGATACTGCATCCGGGCCGAAAACGCAAGCATTTTGCCCCAAAAATCCCGCCGGAACGGGCGTCATTCACAGAATGTTTGCTTTTTGTTGCCAGATAAACTGTTTTTTTCGTGTAAAATAGAGGCGGTGGATTGCATATCGTGAAAAAATACGATATAATGAAACCGTATGTGAACAAATGATACTGTTTGCCATCCAACAATTTTGCGACAGCCGGCAGGGCGTGTCAGGGCGTATCGGGAACAGCAAACAGGCTGGACCGTTCCCCGGAAGATGCAGGCGCGACGTGCAGGAGCGCTTTTTGGGCAGAATGGGACAGCGCTGGGGCGCTTTCTGCTGCATCCTGAGGCCCTGCCGGACCATTTCCTTGCAGGAGGATCAAAACTTGAGAGTTGGTCTTGATATTGGCAGCACGACCATCAAATGCGCCGTGCTGGATGAACAGGAAAACCTGCTGTATTCGACCTATGAGCGTCATTACAGCCATATTTTGGAAAAGGCGCAGGAGCTGCTGCGCCGGATCGACAGCGAGTATCTCCACGGCGCCCAGGCGCTGCTGAGCATTTCCGGCTCGGCGGGCATGGGCCTGGCCGAAAGCTGCGGCGTGCCCTTTGTGCAGGAAGTTTTCTCCACCCGGGTGGCAGTCAAACGGTTCGTGCCTGAGACCGACTGCGTGATCGAGCTGGGAGGCGAGGACGCCAAGATCCTCTTCCTCACCGGCGGCACCGAGGTGCGGATGAACGGCAGCTGCGCCGGCGGCACCGGCGCCTTCATCGACCAGATGGCTACCCTGCTGAAGATGAGCGCCGACGAGATGAACCGTGCGGCGGAGGGCGCCCAGCGCACCTACACCATCGCCTCCCGCTGCGGCGTGTTCGCCAAGAGCGACGTGCAGCCCCTCATCAACCAGGGCGCCCGGGCCGAGGACATCGCCGCCAGCATCTACAAGGCGGTGGTCAGCCAGACCATCGCCGGCCTGGCCCAGGGCCGCCCCATCCAGGGCAACATCCTGTATCTGGGCGGGCCGCTGACCTTCAGCTCGGTGCTGCGCCAGAGCTTTGACGAGGCGCTGGGGGTCACCGGCAAGTGCCCCGAGCACAGCCTGCTGTACGTGGCGCTGGGCGCGGCCCTCTACGCCGACAAGGCGTTCTGCCTGTCCGAGGTGGCCTCGGCCCTGGACCGCTACGCCGCCACCGCCACCTATGCCAGCGAGCCGCCCCTCTTTGCCAGTAAGGAGGAGTACGAGGCGTTCCACGCCCGGCATATGTCCCACAGCGTGCCCTGCGTCCCCTTCGGGGCCCAGTGCGGGCCGGTCCACATCGGCATCGACTCGGGCTCCACCACCGTCAAGCTGGTGGTGGTGGACGAGCAGAGCCGCATCCTCTACACCAACTACCAGCCCAATCTGGGCAACCCGCTGCCCCTGATCCGGGACCAGCTGCTGAAGATCTACCGCGGCCACCCCGGCCTGCAGGTGGCCAGCGTGACCACCACCGGCTACGGCGAGGACCTGGTCAAAAACGCCTTCCGCTGCGATTACGGCCTGGTGGAGACGGTGGCCCACTTCACCGCCGCCAAGTATTTCATGCCCGACGTGGATTTCATCATCGACATCGGCGGCCAGGACATGAAGTGCTTCAAGATCGAGGACGGGGCCATCAGCAACATCTTTTTGAACGAGGCCTGTTCTTCGGGCTGCGGCAGCTTCCTGCAGACCTTTGCCCAGGCGCTGGGCTACGACGTCAAGGAGTTTGCCGCGCTGGGCCTGTTTGCCGACCGCCCGGTGGACCTGGGCAGCCGCTGCACCGTCTTTATGAACAGCTCGGTCAAGCAGGCCCAGAAGGACGGCGCCAGCATCGAGAACATCAGCGCCGGCCTGTCCATCAGCGTGGTCAAAAACGCCCTGTACAAGGTCATCCGCGCCTCCAGCCCCGAAGAGCTGGGCCGCAAGATCGTGGTCCAGGGCGGCACCTTCTACAACGAGGCCGTCCTGCGCGCCTTTGAAAAGGAGATGGGGGTGGAGGTCATCCGCCCCGACATCGCCGGCCTGATGGGCGCCTACGGCGCAGCCCTGTTCGGCCTGCGCCGCAGCCGCAAGGCGGGGCAGAGCCGCTCCTCCATGATGGACCAGCAGGAGCTGGAGGCCTTCAGCCAGAAGGTGGTCAGCGTCAAGTGCGGCGCCTGCGGCAACCACTGCCAGCTGACCGTCAACACCTTTGCCGACGGCCGCAAGTACATTTCGGGCAACCGCTGCGACAAGCCTGTCACCGGCAAGAGCGAGGACAACTCCCTCAACCTCTATGCCTACAAGCAGGAGCTGCTGGCCGCCTACAAGCCGGTGCCCGGCAAGCGGGGCTCCATCGGCATCCCCCTGTGCCTCAACTTTTACGAGCTGCTGCCCTTCTGGCACGCGTTCTGGACCAGGCTGGGCTTTGCGGTCCACGTCAGCCCGGTGTCCAGCCGGGGGCTGTACCTCGCCGGCCAGGCCACCATCCCCAGCGACACCGCCTGCTTCCCGGCCAAGCTCAGCCACGGGCACATCAAGGCCCTGGCCGCCATGCAGCTGGACGCCATCTTCTACCCCTGCCTGACCTACAACATCGACGAGGGCCTGGGGGACAACCATTACAACTGCCCGGTGGTCGCCTATTACCCCGAGGTGCTGCTGGGCAACTGCCCCGAGCTGGAGGACAAGAAGTTTATCTGTGACTACATCGGCATCCACCGCCCCAAGGACTTTGTGCGCAAGATGGCCAAAGAGATCCTGCCCAGGTACTTCGGCGGCATCTCCCAGCGGGAGGTTCAGGAGGCGGCGGACGCGGCCTACGCCGAATACGCCAGCCACATGGCCAAGATCCGCGCCAGGGGCGGCGAGATCATCACCGAGGCCCGCCGCCAGGGCAAGCGGATCATCGTGCTGGCGGGGCGGCCCTATCATGTGGACCCCGAGGTCAACCACGGCATCGACCGGCTGATCGTCCGGCACGGCGCGGCGGTCATCACCGAGGACAGCATCTCGGACCGGGTGGAAAAATTCCCCACCAGCGTCCTGAACCAGTGGACCTACCACAGCCGGCTGTACGCCGCGGCCCAATACTGCACCGCCCAGCCTGATATGGACCTGGTGCAGCTGGTCAGCTTCGGGTGCGGCGTGGACGCCATCACCACCGACGAGACCCGGGAGATCCTGCAGGCGGGCAACAAGCTGTATACCCAGCTCAAGATCGACGAGATCACCAACCTGGGCGCGGTGAACATCCGGCTGCGCAGCCTGTTCGCAGCGCTGGACGAGCGGGACGAGCTGGCCCGGGAAAAGCAGGCCGAACACAAAGCGGAACAGCCGGCCCAGCCCGCCGCCGTCCGCTGATGAGAGGAGGGCAACTGTGGAATACCATTACCCCAAATTCACCAAGGAGATGAAGAAGACCCATACCATCCTCATCCCCAACATGGCGGTGACCCAGTTCCGGCTGCTCAAATACGCGCTGGAGCACGAGGGCTATAAGTGCGAGATCCTGGGCAACTGCGGCAGCGCGGTGGCTCAGCTGGGCCTGAAATACGTCCATAACGACACCTGCTACCCGGCGCTGCTGGTCATCGGCCAGTTCATCGACGCGCTGAACAGCGGCCAGTACGACCTGGACCACACCGCTCTGCTGATCACCCAGACCGGCGGCGGCTGCCGCGCGTCCAACTACATCCACCTGCTGCGCAAGGCCCTGGTCAAGGCGGGCTACCCCCAGATCCCGGTGGCCAGCCTGAACTTTTCCGGCCTGGAAAAGGACAGCGGCTTCCAGATGGACCTGCCCCTGCTGCGGCAGGCGGTGGCCTGCATCTTCTACGGGGATATGCTGTGCGCCCTGCGCAACCAGATCGCCCCCTACGAGGATCACCCCGGCGACGCCGACCGCCTGGTGGATACCTGGATCGGCCGGCTGGGCCGGGCCCTGCTGGCCGGCAAGGGCTACACGGCCCGGGAAATGAAGCACACCTTCCCCCTCATCGCCCGGGAGTTTGCCGTCATCCCCAAGACCCGGGTGCCCAAGGTCAAGGTGGGCGTCGTGGGCGAGATCTACGTCAAATACAGCCCCCTGGGCAACAACGACCTGCAGAAGTTCCTGGAGTCGGAGGGGTGCGAGGTCAACTTCCCCGGCCTGATGGGCTTTTGCCAGTACTGCATCTTCAACATGGGGGAGGACTACGTCCTCTACGGCGGCAACGGGGCCCTCAAGTTTGGCTCCGACCGCCTGCTGGACTGGCTGGACGGCATCGAGCGGGCCATGCTCAAGGCCATATCCAACGCGGGCTTTTACGCCCCCGGCCCCTTTAAGGAGCTGATCGAAAAGCCCAAAGGGGTCATCTCCCTGGGGGCCAAGATGGGGGAGGGCTGGCTGCTGACCGCCGAGATGATCGAGCTGGTGCAGGGCGGCTATCCCAACATCGTCTGCGCCCAGCCCTTCGGCTGCCTGCCCAACCACATCGTGGGCAAGGGGATGGTGAACAAGATCCGCGCGCTGTACCCCGCCGCCAACATCACCCCCATCGACTACGACCCCAGCGCCACCAAGGTCAACCAGGAGAACCGCATCAAGCTGATGCTGGCCAACGCCCGCCAGATTGCCAAGCAGGAGGCCCAGCAGAAGGCGGAGCAGGACCTGGTAGGCGCCGCCCACTAAAAGGAGCAGATACCCATGCCACAGCTCACCATTGTAGAGGCGTCCACCCCGGCTCACTTCGCCGCCATGAGCGAAATCCACGCTCTGGGCTGGTGGGCCGCCTATCAGGAGGCTGTGCCTCTGGACTGGATGGAAGAGCACATCACCCCCACCCGCTGGGTGGACACCTTTGCCGAATACGCCAGAACCCCTCGCCACCACGGGTTTCTCCTCTATCGGGATGACACCCCTGTGGGCTGTATCACCTGCGGGCCCGCCCGTATTGGAGATCAGAACCACGGCGGAGGCATGCAGGTGCACTTTGACGCCTCTGGCTATGAGGGCTGGGGAGAAGTCATCTCCTTCTATACCCATCCCCAGGAAACTGGCAAAGGGTACGGCAGCCTGCTCATGGACCGGGCCAAGGAGCAGCTGAAAGCAGACGGCTTCCAGCAGGCCTATGTGTTTGTACTGCGGGAAAACCAAGGCGCTCGGCGTTTTTACGCCCGCCACAGCTTTTCTTGGGACGGCACCCATCAGGATATCCCCTTCCCCCACGGCGCCGTGTGCGTGGATTTACGGTACACGACCACCCTAAAAACGCACAAGCGGCGGAGCGTTATGCTCCGCCGCTTTTCATATCCTTTACACACGTACTGCGCCTACGCCCAGCACACCGGGTCCGGTGTGACAGGCCACTGAGAGGGTCAGGTCTGCGCACTCCACCGGATAGTCCAGATAGAAATACTGCTGCACCTGGTCTACCCACTCTTCCCGCAGTTGGTCAGGGACCCGGCTACAGGCAATTTTCACTTGCAGATGGCCGCTGTCGTGGAGAGCCTTTAACCGTCCCTCCATGTCCGCTCGCAGCTTCTCCAGCATCATCTGGCGGGCAGCCTTGGCCCCCCGCACCTTGCCCACCGCCTCCAGCTTGTCTCCGGCAATGGTGAGCACAGGCTTAATGTTCAGCATGGCTCCGGCAAAGGCCTCTACCCCGGACA
>OERS01000048.1_pt1 | contig 26194 bp, 26 predicted proteins | sample 1540071 | NCBI WGS metagenome assembly OERS01 (sample SAMEA3891878, study PRJEB23780) | metagenome | biome: terrestrial biome; feature: animal house; material: Caecal content | place: Italy | collected 2015-05-05 | reverse complement strand
CAGCAGCCCCAGCAGCCTGCCGTACAAAGGCAGGAACCGGGTCCACAGGGCCTCCATCAAAAACAGCCCCTTTGCATCCGCCAGGGCGTACAGCTCCCGGGCCTGGGCCGCGGTGAGGGTAAACGGCTTTTCGCACAGCACGTGCTTGCCGTTTTCCAGGCAGAGCCGGACGTTCGGGTCGTGCAGGCTGTTGGGGGTCGCCACATAGACCGCCTCCACCGACGGGTCGGCGGCCAGCGCCTCATACGAGCCGTGGGCCCGCGGGATGCCGTACCTGCCGGCAAAAGCCGCCGCGCTCTCGGCCCGCCGGGAACCCACCGCCGCCAGCGTCTGCCCCTCCCCTTCCATCTGCCGGATGGTGGAGGCGAACTTGCCCGCAATGTTGCCCGTTGCCAAAATGCCCCATTTCATCGAAACCAGACCTCCTTGTTTCCCTTTTGCCCCGATGGTACCAGAAAACTTCCCCCATGGCAAGGCCCGGCCGCAAAAAATCCCGCCCAGCCGGCACGAGCAGATGGGCGGGGCCTCTGGAAGCACTGCACGGCGGCTGTACGGCTCCGCCCACTATTGACATCAAGCAACCAAAAAGAGCCCCTCCCATCTGCACGTGCAGACAGGAGGGGCGCATATGCTAGCTTTTAGGCAGGCTCATGCCCGGCCCGGGGAAATCTTATTTCCGGGGGTTCTTGATGGCAGCCTGGGTAGCTGCTCCGATGGCAGGGATCCTAAAATTTGATTCGCAGCCACGTCCGTTTTCACCTCACCAGGGTTTAAGAACTCCCTGATACCGTTCACCGAGGGCACACAGTTTCCCTTTTTGCCCTCCACCAGAAGGCCCACCTGGGCATCGGTTCCGGGGCCCAAATGGAGGTACCACTCGAAGTGGGTCTCGGACACCGGCGTCACCCGGTAGACAATCTGGTCGATCAGTTCCCGGCTGACCCCCTTCCCCTTCAGGTGGACCAGTTCTTCCAGCGCCTGCTGAATCCGGTCCAGGTCTATGGCCTCCCGGCACTCCACCGACTCCGCCTTTTTCTGTTCTGCCTCCAGGCGGCTTTTCTCGGCTTCCAGCTGTTCCCGCAGCTGCTGGTATTCCTCCTTTCCGATCTCCCCGTCCGCCCGCATGACGGTCAGGTTCCGCAGCCGGGTGTCAATCCGCTCCAGCTGGATCTTCCGCTCACTGTTCCCCTGCTGGTCCTTCCGGCTGGTCTCCTTGTAGTATTTTTTCAGCAGCTCCAGGGCGGTCTGGATGATCTGGTGCTTGTCCCCCAGCAGCTGCTCAAAGAGGGTCTCGGCCATCATCTCCAGCTTCCAGTCCCCGTACATCCGAATCCCGCAGTACCCCTCGCTGTCCAGGCCCATCTCCTCCCGCTTCTGCTTGGAGCCGTTGTTGATCCGGTTGTAGCACTGGTACCCGTAGGAGATGCTGCCGTCCTTCCGGACGTGCCACTTGTCCCGGCGGCAGGCATAGCCGCAGCTGCACCGCAGCTTGTTGACCCAGATATCCTCCGAGCTCCGGTTGCTGATGGTCATCTTGCCATCCTTCAGGGCCACCGGCTTTCTCCGGTTGAGCCGGATGCTCTGGGCCTTGTTCCAGACTTCTTTGGAGACAATGGCCGGGAAGTCCCCTTCCTGATACTGATAGGTGGAGGCGTCCAGGTTCAGCACCCGGTGCTGTTCCAGAAAGTTGTTGTTCCGGGATTTGTTGTAGCACTTGGTGCCGGTGTAGGTGGCGTTTTTCAGCACCCGCACTACGCTGGAGGCGCTCCACCGCACCAAGCCCATGGCGCTTTTCCGGTGCCGGGCGTTGAGCTCGTTGGCAATCTGCAAAGAGCCTCTCCCCTGCAAATAGAGGTCGAAGATCATCCGCACCGTCTCGGCCTGCTCCTCGTTGATTTGATAAGTATCTCCAACCCGGTCGTAGCCCAGAATATTGCCGTTGCCGTACAGCACCCCCTTCTCCCGGCTCACCTTCTGGCCCGCCCGCACCCGCTCGGAGGTCTTGCGGCTCTCCTCCTGGGCCAGGGTGGCCATCAGGGAGAGGCGGAGCTCGCCGTCCCCGTCCATGGTCCAGATGTTGTCCTCGATGAAGTAGACTTCCACCCCGATCCCTTTCAGCTCCCGGGTGATGACCAGAGTATCCACCACGTTCCGGGCGAACCGGCAGACCTCACGGGTCACAATCAGATCGAACCGCCCCTGCCGGGCATCGTCGATCATCCGCAGAAAGGAGGGCCGCTTTTTGGCCTGGGTGCCGGTAATGCCCTCGTCTATGTACCGGCCCTGAATCTCCCAGTTGGGATGATACCGCGCCTGATCGTCATACCACTGCATCTGGTTTTCCAGGGCAGCAATCTGCGCCTCATGCTCGGTAGATACCCGGCCATAGACGGCCACCTTCCGCTTCCGATTCCGGTCCAGCTGGGTGTAGTCCGTCAGCTTAAAGCGATAGTTGTAATCGTCCCGCATCATAATGCCGCCCTCCTTGTTTCTTAAATGCCGTGCCCCTTGGCAGGGGCTTTGCTTGTGTTGCGAACCACGTTGGCATAGGTCTCCGGGTTGACCAGACCTTTCTTCATCAGAATTTCGATCAGGGCAACCGCTGCATAGCGTTCATCAATCTTGTTGTTCTTGATTCTGGCACCTCTCCATATATTTTTGTGTACAATTGCCAGAGAGAACGAATCATCGTTCCTTTCCAGCGAACGGACGATCAGGCCATTCTGAGAATGTGGATAAAGTCAGCATCAGATACGGTGTATCTGTGCAGTTTTCAGAAAAACGGATACGCCAGTGGACACGTCTTGCGTTGTGGCCCTTGTTTTCCCCAACTTTCTGTGGCAGCAAACCTCTCATATCCAGCAGGCTTCTCCGACAAGCGGAGGCCTCAATTCCTTCGTTCTGCCTCTCCACAAATGGGTGCCGCTGCTGCTCCAATACGAGGTCATGCCTCAAGGTGTAATTCTAACGCGGCTAACCGGCTCAGATTTCCTGATTCAGTTTTCTTTCTTCTATTCAGCATCTTTACAGATGGACGTTTGCCTGAATAGAGTCTTGTTGTCCGTCAAGCAGCTTTTGCCTGTCCCGGACGGAGAATATCCGCACGGAACCGTGTGCTGCTGTAATCCGCACCATGTGAAAGAAGCACATAAAAAATGCGGATCAACTTACAGCCCACGGCAATCACTGCCTGAGTTCCCTTTAGCGGGTTGTCTTTTCGAGTCGAGTAATAGGTGTACACTTCCCGGAAATCCTCGTTGCTGCGGATCAGCGGCAGGACAGCCTGAAACAGCAGTCTGCGCAGTTTCCTTCGGCCGCGCTTGCTGATCGAGGTGCGGCCTTTGTGCTTGCCAGAACTATTTTCTTTCGGTTCCAGTCCTGCAAGCTTCTGGATCTGTTTCGGAGAAGTGAAACGCCTAAGGTCTCCGACTTCAGCCAGAAATCCAGCAACGGTAATAATTCCAATTCCTTTGACTGCAAGCAGCTTTTCTGAATTCGGCACCTTCAGGAGCTCTTCCTGTAACACCGCCGTAATGCGTTCAAGTTGCTCTTTTTTCGTAAAGTAATCTTCCAACAGGAGATGCAGATCCATTTTTGCACAGTTGCCACCGGGCATTCCAATGCTGCTCTTTGCTGCCTCGATCAGGGTCTGAGCCCTCTTTTTTCCGACAGCCCGTAGTTTCTTTTCGTGCCAAAGTGCAACGATTCCATCTGCGCCAAGTTTTACTACATCTTCCGGCAGCGGTGCCTGCCACAGCATCGTCAGACCACTTACTGAGTCAAATACTTTGTATACTTTCAGATACTCTGGAAAGTAGATGGTCAACCAGCGTTGGATACGGTTGGCTGCCGCATTCATCGCCTTTACGATCTGGTCTCTGACTGACACGGCTTCTCTCAGTTCTGCATAGATCCCTTCCGGAAGGTATGGGAAAGAGTACCTGCCTTCTGTCACCAGCTTTGCAATCGTCTTCGGGTCTTTCTCGTCCGTCTTACGTGGGCTGTTGTCGTCCATTTCCTTGCTCTGCTTTACGTGGTAAGGATTCACGAACGCCAGTTTCATCCCATGCAAACCAACGTACCTCGCAAACGTATACCAGTAATGCCCTGTAGGTTCACAGCCAATGAGCACTTCCATCTTAGCAGAGTTTTTAGCGGTCTCTCGGACCCATTTTTCAAAAGCTGTGTATCCATCCAGGTCATTGCTGAACCGAAATGCTTTTTTCGTAATCTCAATTCCTCGCCAGTCAAACGCTCTCGCGTAATGCCACTGGCTTCCGATATCCACCCCCACGACTAAAGTTGTTTCTGTCACTTGCGCTATCTTGCGATTTTGAGTATAATTCATTTGGAACCTCCAGTTCGCTTTGGTTATTTTCATCTCTGCTAAGATGTAACCCTAGCTTACTGCGGGGTTCTTTTTATTTCAATTCGCAATTTCTACGGATTACAGGAATGCTCCAAATTTGTTATTTGTGTTTTGTGATTTATGCCAGCCGGTTAGAGTTTCTGCATTTAATCCAGGCAGATGACCTGCAGGATTTCCCTATCGACCGTAATAAACTTTTGGTGACTGTTCAGGAATTTCAGCACATACTGCAAATCGCCCAGCGAGAGGGAAGCAACAGAGAGTTCCTTGCCCAATCGAAAGAAAACCATTGGGCCAATCAGGTAACGTTTACCGGCCACACACGATACTTTCCCAGGAGAGTAGCTCATCATAATGGGCATATCGGGCAAACCAAACAGAACATCTGCCCTCTGAAAATCAGGATGATAATCCTGCGCACTCTCCATGCGAATGATGGATAAAGGAATCTCCGGGCCAGTAACTACCAGATAGCCGTTTTCCTGCTGGGTCACAGTGCAATCCAAATCATACACGTCGTAAAAGAATAGTCTGGACACATAAGCCTCCAGCGCCTCCATTGCCTCCAATTCTTCTGAAAAAGTGCTGTCCATCTTCTGTTCGTACATTGAATGTCCTCCTGTCTCTGCATCGTGCCAGCAGGTCAGCGTTCCTGGCTGCGCTGGCGCTTTTTCTGCCACTGTTCCAACAGTTTGATGATGGTGTCCTGCATCTGTTTGGGCGTGTAAGACCTTGGAAAATATTTCCGCAGCACATCGTTTTTGATGGTCACGCGGTCCATTTCCGCTTTCTTTTCCTCCCCCATGATGTCGAAGATGGCATTGTAGCTGCACTGGCCCTCCTGGCTCAGTTTTTTGATGCGCTGGGCCTGGGAAAGGGACGGTGCGTTCTGGGTATCCTGCATGGCCTCCAAAAAATCCCGCTGTTCGGCAGCCGTCAAATAGGACAGCTCCACAGCGGGATTGAAGGAGATTTTCTTTTGGTCCACCAGGTCCAGAAGTTCGGGGATAAGGTTGGTCAGGCGAACATAACGACGCACCGTATCACCACTAATCCCTTGCCCTTTAGCAACTTCATCATCGCTTCGGAACTTCGCCGCAACTTGCGGCGAAGTTAAATCCGACCTAGCACCTTGATTTTTTATAGCTTCCAGCTTCATTTTGTAGGCAAAAGCCCGTTCACTGGGCAGGATGTGTTCGCGCTGCAAATTGCTGTCCACCATGTGGATCACCGCCTCATCGTCGCTCATGTTCCGCACGATCACCGGCAGGGCTTTCAGCCCGGCCAGCTCTGCCGCGTGCTGGCGGCGGTGCCCCGAAATGATCTCGTAACCTCCTTCCGGCCGGGGCCGGGCAATGAGCGGAGCCAGCACGCCGAACTGCGCCACGCTCTCCACCGTCCGCTGCATGGCCTCATCGTCCAGGACCTTGAACGGATGGTTTTTGAAGGGGTGCAGCTCGGCGATGGGGATTTGCTGGATCTGCTCGCGTTGGGGTTCGGTTGGGATTGCTTCTGGTTTCTGCTCTGAAATAGTTCATCACCTCCAACAGAAAAGGCCCAGAGAAACCTCTGGGCCAAACTTTTATCCTGTTTTGAAATCATGCTGCACCCGGGCTGCATAGGAGCTGTGCATGGTCATGGGGGCATTGTAGAGGGTCGCCAACAGATACTGCCGCATATTCCGCACCTGAGTGGTGTTCTCTTTCAGGCACATAAGAACAAAACGCAGATGGTCGCTGTTCAGTTTCATGAGCTGGGCCTTCACCACCTCAGCGGGCTTGTCATCGCCCGCAATGCGGATGAACCGGCGCTTGCTGCACACGGTATCCACCAGCAGTTCCAGCATCTCCCGCAGCATATCCTCATCATCAGGGTGGCCTGCAATCAGAGCCTCGAAGTTGATCTGCCGAGAAAAATACTCCTGATACAGGGTGCGGTCATCTTTCCCTTCGGATTCCGTTCCGACGGCCACGTCCGAAAGGAAAGGATCGGTCTCACTCAGGTCAGTATTGTTTTGATTATTCTTAATTCCTCGTGATTTTAGCGATTCAGCAGTCGCGTTTTTCACGGTTCCAGAATCGTGATTTTCACGATTCTGGATTCGTGGTTCTGACGATTCAGAAATAAAGTTTTTCACATAGATCAGGCTGGGTTTTCCAAGGCCCCGGCGTTTGCGTTCGATCAGGCCACAGCTTTCCAACTCCTTCATGAGCTTGGTGGCTTTATTATCCGCACAGCAGAGCGCTTCCATGATTTCTTCCGTTGTAAAGATGATATACACCTTGCCTGTATCATCCATCCAGCCATTCTTCACCGAAAGCCCCATCCGATCCAACAGGAGACCATACAGGATTTTTGCTTCTGCAGAGATACCGCGAAATCTGGGGTCTACAAAGAGAGCTTTGGGCAATCGATAAAAGGAAAACAGGTCGGCCTGGCCGCCGTAAAAGTAGTCCAACATAGCGTCTCCTTTCCTCCGATTGGGCGCAAAAAAGAGCACCCTGATTTTGGCATGAATCAAGGTGCCCTTTTTATTGAAAATTTCACTTTCTTTGTTCTCTTACAGCCGGTCCGATTGTAAAGAATTTTAGAAAAAAAGTTTTTATTCGAATCATCGTATTTATCGCATCTTCCAAGTACCAATCACGGGGGTGTGCACACGTACCGCTTGGGAGAGCGCTTGAATGGCATTCAAGAGGTCAGCGGTTCGATCCCGCTTATCTCCACCAAAAGACCTGCAACGCAAGTTGCGGGTCTTTTTTGCTTGTCCGCCTTCAGAAAACATCACAAAAATCGAGTTCAAAAATTGTCCCATTTGCCTACTATTTGCATTCGGCCAAAGATGCTACAATAAGATCAAATGAATCACACGCTTTGGGAGGGCATCAAATGGGAGTACCAAAATATTTTGAAATTCACAAACCTCTTTTACAATTCCTATCCGATGGCGCCACACACTCGCTAAAAGAAATCAAAGAGTTCATCATCAACTATTTTCATTTGACGGATGCTGATGTATCCGAACTTTTACCAAGCGGACGCCAAACTTATTTTGCCAACCGTGTCGGATGGGCGCGGACCTATCTGAAAAAAGCCGGACTGATCGACAGCCCTGCAAAAGGTATGTTTTGTATCACAGCGGAAGGAAAAAAGGTCGTTCAGGAAGATCCCCCTGTCATCGATAACAGCTATCTGATGCGCTATGATTCCTTTAAAGCTTTTACACAGCCGGCTGACGCACAAACCAATACAGCTCAAAATGAAGATGACTCCGAGACACCGGATGACGCACTGGAGAATGCGTTCAATAAAATCAATCAAAGCCTTGCCGATGATATTTTAAGCGAAGTGATGAAACTTTCTCCCACCGCTTTTGAAAAGATGGTGCTGGACCTCATGGCCAAAATGGGATACGGCACATTTGCCAACGCCGCCACCACTACATCCATTACAGGCGATGAAGGGATTGACGGCATCATTTTTTCTGTGGGGCGGCATCCTGCATGGCTGCTTCTGCCGCCGTCCGTGGGCGCTCATCCCTCCATAGCGGACGCCCCCGGAGCCGGGCGGCAGGGGCGCGGGTGTTTGAGGCGGGCGGCTTAAGTATGACTTTTGCCCCAAAATCCCCTTTATTTTTCCAAGCTTCTTGCTTTTCCACCCCCAAGTGATTACACTTGGTCTGTTGGCTTGCGTCCATGGATGCAGGCCGCTGCGGTATATCGTCTGACTGCCCGGGCCTTGTAGGCGCCGCGGCAGCCCCTTGGAAAAGGAGGATCATTGTACAATGGAAAAATTTTTTCAGCTGAAGGCGAACGGCACCACCGCCGGACGTGAAGTGGTGGCCGGCCTGACCACCTTCTTCGCGATGGCGTACATCATCGCCGTCAACCCCACCCTGCTCAGCCAGTCGGGGATGGAATGGGGCGCCGTGTTCCTGGCCACCATCATCGCCTCGGTGATCGGCACCCTGGTCATGGGCCTTGTGGCCAATGTGCCCTACGCTCTGGCCCCCGGCATGGGCCTGAATGCCTTCTTTGTCTACACCGTCTGCTTCACTTTGGGCTTCACCTGGCAGCAGGCGCTGTCCATGGTGTTCATCTGCGGCCTGCTGAACATCTTCATCACCGTCACCAAGATCCGCAAGTACATCATCAAGGCCATCCCCCGTAGCCTGCAAAACGCCATCGGCGGCGGCATCGGCATCTTTGTGGCCTACATCGGCATCCTGAACGTGGGCATCGTCACCTTCAGCTCGGGCGTGCCCGCCCTGGCCACCCTGAACCAGCCTTCTTTCTGGCTGTTCCTGATCGGTCTGGCTCTGACCATCATCCTGCTGGTGTGCAACGTCAAGGGCGCCATCCTGATCGGCATCATCGTGTCCAGCCTGCTGGGCATCCCCATGGGGGTCACCGTCACCACCGAGACGGTCAGCTTTGCCGAGGCGTGCAGCCAGCTGCCCAGCACCTTTGGGGCCATCTTTACCTCCGCGGGCCTGCCTTCCCTCTTTGCCGACCCCGCCAAAGTGCCCCTGGTGCTGATCACCATCTTCTCGTTCAGCCTGTCCGATACCTTTGACACCATCGGCACCTTCATCGGCACCGGCCGCCGCACCGGCATCTTCAGCGACGAGGACGAGCACTCGATGGAGACCACCCCCGGCTTCAAGTCCAAGATGGACCGCGCCCTGTTTGCCGACGCCACCGCCACTTCCATCGGCGCCATCCTGGGCACCTCCAACACCACCACCTATGTGGAGAGCGCCGCCGGCATCGGCGCCGGGGGCCGCACCGGCCTGACCAGCGTAGTGGTGGCCATCTGCTTTGCGGTCAGCGCATTTTTGGCCACTTTCGTCAGCGCCATCCCCTTCGCCGCCACCGCCCCGGCCCTGGTGGTGGTCGGCATCATGATGCTGTCCGCCTTCCGGGAGATCCAGTGGGACGACTTCAGCGAGGCGGTCCCCGCCTTCTTCGCGGGCATCTTCATGGCCCTGTGCTACAGCATCTCCTACGGCATCGCTGCCGGATTCGTCTTTTACTGCATCACCAAGGTGTGCAAAAAGCAGGCCAAAGAGGTCCATCCCATCCTGTGGGTGGCGACCGTCCTGTTCGTGCTGAACTTCGTGCTGCTGGCGAATCTGTGACCCTTTCCCCCGCCGGGCTGCGGCGCTCCGTTTTTAAACAGGAAGAAGAGGCGACAGCAAAAAGTGCTGCCGCCTCTTTTTGATTGGTCCGCAAAGGCGGGCGGGGCTGCAACGTGGCGCTCCCCTGGCTGCCGCCGGCCCGGCTGGCTTTGCGATTTACGATAGGTCTTTCGCCTTCATTTTAGCGATTTCTTTTTTCTTTGCCGCCAGATGTCCCTGAATCCAAAACACAATGAAAAGAAGCGTCGGGAAAACGATCATCTTCCAATCTTCTCCCCAATGGATTTTCCCGTTGAAAAACAAAAACACAAGCAGCGCGACCCACAAAAGAGGAACAATGCCGCCCAAATACCAGAATTTCGGGCTTCTCCGGCACAACCAGACATGAAGGATCAGGACCACGACCGCAATAAGCAATGTAACGGCTGTATTCATGATGTTTTCTCCTTTTCCAGCTTATATTTTTCGATGATGATCTTCGCCGTTTCCAGATCGATCCGGGAGTCGACCGCCAGCCCTTTGATAAAGGCCGAGAACGGTTCTTCTTCCTTCTGGTCGCTCAATTCGATTTTTTGAATGAGCTTGTCCAGCCTGAGCCGGACCGTCGGATACGAAACCGAGTACAAACGCGCGATCTCTTTCAAAGACCCTGATTTCAGGACAAAGTTCTTCAGAAAGGCTGCGTCCTCCGGCTCCAGCGCAAGGATCCATTGCGGAATTTTGTCTATCTCCATCTCAGCTCTCCTTTCTCATTGGCTTTAACAATATTTAGTATAACATAAATAAAATCAAAGTCAATAGGAAACCCAAAACAATTTTTGCTGCAATCTTCTCCGGGATGCCTCTCTCAAAGCCCTCCGGCGCAAACAAAAAGCGGGAAACCGTCTCCGGTTTCCCGCCGGGCCGCCGCTGCCTTTTCGTCCAAAAATCCCACCTTACCAGCAGCCGCAGCGGGCGGCCGGAAGGGCGGGATCTGTCTGACAGGTCTGCGGCCGGCCCTCACTTGAGGGTCAGGCACTTTTTGGGGCAGGCGGCGGCACACAGGCCGCAGCCCACGCAGGCCGCGGCGTCCAGCTGCCAGGTCTTGGCAGCGCGGTCCACCGTGATGGCGTTCTGGGGGCATTTTCTGGCGCAGAGGGTGCAGTAAACGCACTTGCCGGCGTCGTTTTCCGGCTTGCCGCCGGCCTTGCCCGCCGGCGTGGCGTCCGGCGCCTTGGGGCGGGTGAAGGTCTCGCTGGCCTTTTGGGCGGCAGGGGCCGTGTAGCCCGGCACGATGGCCAGGCACTTTTTGGGGCAGACCTGGACGCAGTTGCCGCACTGGACGCAATCGAACCGGTTGATGGTCCAGGTGCCTGCGGCCCGGTCCACCTGCAGAGCGCCGGGCGGGCAGCTGCGGACGCACAGGCCGCAGCTGATGCAGTCCTCGACGCGGATCTCCACATGGCCGCGCATCCGCTCGGGATAGTGGGCCGGCTCGTAGGGATAGCCTGTGGTGTCCGGCTTGGAAAACAGGTTTTTCATCACGGTGCCCACAAAGGGGAACAGTTTCCAGGGGGGCGTCTGATCGTGTTTGTGGTCCATCTTCCTCACCTCTCGGTACAGCTGATGCAGGGATCAATGGTCAGGATCAGCAGCGCCACGTCGGCCAGCTGGCAGCCCTTGAGCATCTCCAGCATGGGAGGGATGTTGCTGGTGGTGGGGGTGCGCAGGCGGAAGCGGTCGATGAATTTGGTGCCGTTGGCCTTGACGTAATAAATGGCCTCGCCGCGGGGCTGCTCGATCCGCATAAAGTGCTCGCCGTTGGGGTTGCCCTTGACCGGTACTGCGATGGGCCCCTGGGGGATCTTGGCCACGGCCTGGCGGATCAGGTCAAACGACTGGAAGATCTCCTTGACGCGCACCTCGCACCGGGCAAAGGAGTCGCCGTCCGCCGCGGTGACCGGCTCCAGCTCCAGGTCGCCGTAGGCGGCGTAGCCCAGCTTGCGCACGTCGTATGCCACGCCCGACGCCCGCAGCATGGGGCCCACGGCCCCCTGCATCCGGGCGTCCTCCGCGCTGAGCACGCCCAGGCCGTGCAGCCGGGTGCCCACCGTGTAATCCCGCAGGAAGGCCTCGGCAATGGGCCGCAGCTCCTGCGCCATATCGTTCACCGTCCGGACCAGGGTCTTGAGCATGGCGTCGTCCATGTCTTTCAGCACGCCGCCCACGCAGTTGACCGAGAAGATGACCCGGCCGCCGGTGGTCATGTCGAACATATCCAGGATCTTTTCCCGCAGCCGCCAGCTCTGCATGAACAGGCTCTCGAAGCCCATGGCGTCGGCCAGCAGCCCCAGCCACAGCAGGTGGCTGTGGATGCGGCTCATCTCCATCCAGATGGTGCGCAGGTAGGCCGCCCGGGGCGGGACCTCCACGTTCATGATCTTTTCCAGGCACTGGCAGTAGCCCAGCCCATGCCCGAAGCTGCAGATGCCGCACACCCGCTCGGCGATATAGACGTATTCCTTGTAGTCCTTGGTCTCGACCAGTTTTTCCAGCCCGCGGTGGACAAAGCCGATGCTGGGCACCGCCTTGACCACCACCTCGTCCTCCAGGACCAGGTCCAGATGCACCGGCTCCGGCAGGACGGGATGCTGCGGCCCGAAGGGTACGATACTTTGTTTTGCCATTGCCCTCTCACCCCTTATGCTTGAACGGCGTCTCCTCCGCGATGCGGTAGAGCCTGTCGTGGTAGTCCTGCACCATGCCTTCGATCGGGACGCCGAACAGCTCGGCGGCCTCGTTCTCCTGCAAAAAGGCGCCGGGGTAGATCTGGGTGATGCTGGGCACCCGCTCGTCCTCCCCCACCGTCATGCGCAGGGTGCGCATATCGTATCCCTTGCCGAACGAGTAGCTCAGTTCGTACCCGTCCGGCAGGCGGGCGGCGCAGATCTGCACGACCCGCCAGCCGTCCATCTTGAACCGCAGCACCGCCGGCACAAACCCGGCCATGCCCACCGGTTCAATGGTGTTGCACGCTTCCATTCGCATTGTCCTCCTTTTTTGCGCCCCGGCGCCGGGCGGCATAGGCCTCCCGCTTGCGCTGCAGGATCTCCAGCGCCTGCACGACGCCGTCGATGATGGCCTGGGGCCGGGCGGCGCACCCGGGCACATAGACGTCCACCGGGATGACGGTGTCCACGCCGCCCTTGATGTTGTAGCAGTCCTTGAACACGCCGCCGGTACAGGCGCAGATGCCCACCGCCACCACCACCTTCGGCTCCGGCATCTGGGTGTAGATCTGTTGGATGACGCTTTCGCTCTGGTGGTTGACGCCCCCGGTGATCAGGAGGATGTCCGCCTGAAAGGGGTCGCCGGTGTTGATGATGCCAAAGCGCTCAAGGTCGTATTTGGGCGTGGTGCAGGCCAGCACCTCGATGTCGCAGCCGTTGCAGCTGCTGCCGTCGTAGTGCAGCAGCCAGGGCGATTTTGCCAGTTTGTTTGTCATTGTGTTCGCCCCCTTATCGGACCAGCATGAGGATCAGACCGTTCAGGCCGCCGGTCAGCAGGGTGAACACCCAGCAGCCGTCCAGCAGCACCTTCCACTTGACGCGGGCGCTGACGTTGTCCCACAGGATCTCCAGGAAATACACCAGCAGGCAGGCGGCGACGGCCACCGGCCAGCTGAGCGGATCGCTGTTGAGGAAGAACAGCGCCACCAGGCCCAGCATCAGGGTCACCTCGTAATATTCGGCAATGTTCATCACCGCCAGGGCCGGGCCGGCCATCTCGGTGGTCAGCCCCTTGACGATCTCCTGGTGGGCGTGGTGGCTGGTGGACAGATCAAAGGGCGACTTGCGCAGCTTGATCGCCATGGTGAACATCAGCCCCACCAGGAAGCCCGGCATGGTGACCACCGCGCTGACCGGCTGGCGGATGATGTCCGCCACCTGGAACGAGCCGGTGGCCAGGTAAAAGCCCACCGCCAGCAGCAGGGTCATGGGCTCGTAAGCCATGATCTGGATCATCTCGCGGCCGGCGCCCAGCATCGAGAAGGGCGACGAGTCGCTGGAGGCCGCCATGACCAGGAACATATCCGCCGTGGACAGGATGAACAGGCACATCAGGATATCCGCGCCTGCAAACAGCAGCGACCCCGACACCGCCAGGAAGATCAGGTAGCTGAGCAGCAGAAAGATCTGCACGCTGTTGACCGCCAGCATCTGCTCGGAGAACAGCTTGGCCAGATCGTAGAAGGGCTGCAGCAAAGGCGGGCCCTGGCGGCCCTGCATCCGGGCCGAGATCTTGCGGTCCACCCCGTCCAGCAGGGCGCCGGCCAGCGGGGCCAGCAGCAAATAGAGGATCACACTGACAGCCTGCATCATACCGCACCCCCGATCACCATGCACAGCATGACGGCGATCACGCCGGCCGAAACGATCACCGACGGCCGCATCAGCCGCCGCCGGCCAAACTCAAAGCGCAGGTACCAGTTGCTCAGGTACAGGTGCTCGGGCTCGCCGTAGCTGTTGACAAAATAGGTATTGTCTCCCATGTTGGCGCCGCCCATGTAGATGGGCACATAGTCCCTGTGGGCGCTGCGGGTCAGCAGGAACATCAGGGTGGGCACAAACAGGATCGACACCAGCATCACCGCCATGGTGGTCAGCACGTCCATGGACAGCACCTCGTGGGACACGCCGAACAAAGCGCGGACGATGGGGTCTGCGATGTGGGAAGAGACCAGCGGGAACAGCAGGCACAGCAGCAGCATCGCCCCCGCGTGGACGAACATCGAGAGGTACTGGTTTGCGTGGGTCTTGTCGTAGACGACCTCCTTGGTGTGGTGCAGGGAGACCAGCTTGCTCAGCCACTTGGTCCAGTACAGCATGGTGGTGGCGCTGCCGTAAGCCAAAAACAGCACCAGCAGATAGTTGTCGGCGTCCACAAAGGACTTCAGCGCCACCCACTTGGAGATCAGCATCCCGAAGGGGGCCAGGTACATGCCCGCGATGCCGATGCCCATCAGGTAGGTCAGCCGGGGCAGGCGGAGCAGCAGCCCGTGCATGGACTCGATGTCTCGGCTGCCCAGGCTGTTCTCGATGGAGCCCACCGCCTGGAACAGCAGGGACTTTGCCACCGAGTGGAAGATGGTCAGCAGCACCGCGGCCCAGATGGTCTCCTCCACGCCGATGCCGGCGCAGGCCACGATCAGCCCCAGGTTGGAGATGGTGGAAAAGGCCAGCACCTTTTTGCCGTCGTTCTGGGCGATGGCCATCATGCTGCACACGATAAAGGTGAACCCGCCGATGAAGGACACCATCACCCCGCTCAGGGTGCCGGCCAGCGCCGGGGCCAGCCGGATCAGCAGGTAGACCCCCGCCTTGACCATGGTGGCGCTGTGCAGCAGCGCGCTGGAGGGCGTGGGAGCCACCATCGCCCCCAGCAGCCAGGAGGAAAAAGGCATCTGGGCCGACTTGGTCAGGGCCGCAAAGGCCAGCAGCACCACCGGGATGGCCGCGCCCAACGCGACCACCTGGCTCAGCTGGACGGTGCCGCACGCCCTTGCCGCATAGGCGATGGCCACCGCAAAGCCGAAACCGCCCAGCAGGTTCATCCACAGGGCGCGGAAGCTGTTGCCCACCGCCTCTTCGGTGCGGGTGTAGCCGATCAGTAGGAAGGAGACCACGCTGGTGATCTCCCAGAAAAAGTACATCCAGACCAGGTTTTCCGACAGCACCAGCCCGAACATGGCCGCCAGGAACAGGAACAGCATCGAGAAGAAAAAGCCGCTGCGGTCGATGTACTCCTCGTGGTGCTCATGGTAGCCCTTCATGTAGCCCACCGCATAAATGCAGATGAAGCCGCCCACAAAGGCCGCGATGATGCACAGCAGCATGGCCAGGCCGTCCACCCGCATGTGCGCCGCCGGGCTCACCGGGCTTGTCAGCTCGGACCAGGCCACCAGCAGGGTCTGCCCCGCCGACAACAGTATGACCGGGTACTTGCGGTGCCGGACCGACAGCAGGGCGATCAGCCCCATCAGCACCAGCTCGCCCGCCAGCATGGCGTGGTCCACCAGCCCGGTCTCAAGATACAGTTCGTCCCTGCCTGCGCCGCCCGCCAGCCATGCGGCCAGCAGCGCCGTGGCCAGGACCATCACGCCGGCCGCCGCCGCATACACGGCGGCGCCGCGCGCCCTGCGGTCCCGGATGCAGGGCAGGATGGCCGCCGCCAGGGCCGGCCACCCGATCAGCAGGATTGGTATTGCGCCCATAATACACGCTCCCTTTGGTAGAAAAAACAGTTATTTTGTCATGATTTTCATTATACTCCCCTTTTCTCCGGTTGACAAGAGCGGGCGCAAATTTGTTACATTTTTAACGATTCTGTGCCCGGCACTCTGGCATTTTCGCCGGCGGGGTGCTATAATAGAAAGCAGTCTGCGGGGCGTCCGCCCCGGGAAAGGAGGGCGCTCCGTGCACGAACTGGCCATCACCCAGAGCATCCTGGACATTTCGCTCCAGGCTGCCCAGGCGCAGCACGCCCGGCGCATCCGGGCCATCCGGCTGACGATGGGGCCTTTTTCAGGGGTGGTGCCCGAGTGCGTCCAGATGTACCTGGACGTGCTGGCCAAGGGCACCATCGCCGAAGGCGCAAAGATCGAAGCCCGCACCCTGCCCCTGCGGGTGCACTGCCGCGCCTGCGGGCGGGACAGCGAGATCGACCGCCGCCGCATCGCCTGCCCGTTCTGCGGCGGCGTGGACCTGCAGCGGCTCTCGGGCCGTGAATTTCTGGTAGATAGTTTGGAGGTAGACGTATAGTGGAGATCAAAGTCCTGCATCAGGTCATGGAGTGGAACGAGGACGTGAGCGCCCAGGTGCGCGACACCCTGCGCCGGCACAAGGTGTGCCTCATCAACGTGATGGGCAGCCCCGGCGCGGGCAAGACCACCCTGCTGGCCGCGCTGATCGCCCGGCTGCGGGAAGAATTTGCCATCGGCGTCATCGAGGGGGACATCACCGGCCAGATCGACGCCGAAAAGATCGCCGCCCTGAACATCCCCGCCGTCCAGCTGAACACCGACGGCGCCTGCCACATCGAAGCCATGAGCATCCAGCACATCCTGCCCCAGTTCGACCTGGACGGGCTGGACGTGCTGTTTGTGGAAAACATCGGCAACCTCGTCTGCCCCGCCGAGTTCGACATCGGCGAAAACTTCCGCCTGACGGTGCTGAGCATCCCGGAGGGGGACGACAAGGTCGCCAAATACCCCCTCATGTTCACCGACACCGACTGCCTGGCCCTGACCAAGTGCGATATGCTGCCCTATTTTGCATTCGACCTGGACCGCGTCGCCGCCGACTACCGGGGCGTCAACCCCCAGGGCCCGCTGTTCCAGCTGTCGGCCCGCACCGGCGAGGGGCTGGACCAGCTGGCCGGCCATCTGGCCGGGCGCATCCGTGCCGCGCTGGCCTGAGGCCGGCTCCCGCCGGGTACACGTCCTTGTGGCCGGCATCGTGCAGGGGGTGGGGTTCCGGCCGTTCCTCCACCGGCTCGCGTCCCGGCTGGGCCTGGGCGGCTGGGCCCGCAACACCCCCGCCGGGGTGGAGCTGGAGCTGGAGGGCCCGCCCGACGCCATCGAGGCGTTCGTCCGCACCCTGCGCGCCGCGCCGCCTGCGGTACCGCTATCCTTTCATCAACTGCACCGACTGCGGGCCCCGCTTTTCCATCCTGCGGGCCCTGCCCTACGACCGGGCCAATACCTCCATGGCCGGGTTTGCCATGTGCCGCGGCTGCGCCGCCGAATACGCCGACCTGGGCAGCCGCCGCTACCACGCCCAGCCCAACTGCTGCCCCGCCTGCGGGCCCCGGGCCTTTTATCTGGATGAAGCGGGGCAGGCCCTGCCCGGCGACCCCATCGCCCTGGCCCAGCGGGCCCTGGCCGCAGGCCGGACGGTCGCGGTCAAAGGGACCGGCGGCATCCACCTGGCCTGCGACGCCCGGAACGAGGCGGCCGTCCTCCGCCTGCGCCGCCGCAAGCGCCGCCCCGAAAAGCCCCTGGCCGTCCTCTGCCGCGATCTGGACACGGCGCGGCAGCTCTGCCTTGTCTCGGAGGACGAAGCCGCCCTGCTGCAAAGCCCCCGGCGGCCCATCGTCCTGCTGGAAAAGCGGCCGGATGCGGCGGGCCTTGCCTGCCTGAGCGAGAACCGCCGCCTCGGCGTCCTGCTGCCCTACACCCCGCTCCATGTCCTGCTGGCGGACGGCAGCGCCGGCGGCCCGGCGGCGCTGGTCCTGACCAGCGCCAACCTGCCCGGCTGCCCCGTGATGACCGGCAACGACGAGGCCCTGGCCGGGCTGCAGGGGATCGCAGACGGCTACCTGCTCCACGACCGCCCCATCGTGAACCGCTGCGACGATTCCCTTGTGGCGGTCTGGCAGGGGCGGGAATGTTTTTTCCGCCGCAGCCGGGGCTACGCCCCCCAGCCGCTGGTCATGCCGGACAGCGCCGCCGACGGGGTGCTGGCCCTGGGGGCCGAGCAGAAGGCGGGCTTTGCCGCCGGGCGGGACCGCCACGTCTTTCTCAGCCAGCACATCGGCGACCTGAAAAACGCCGAGACTCTGGACCACTACCGCGCCGCCCTCAAGACCCAGCTGCGGCTGTTCGGCATCGTGCCCCGGGCCCTGGCCTGCGACCTGCACCCCGACTATTTTTCCACCCGGGAGGCCCAGGCCATGGCCGCGGAGCGGGGCCTGCCCCTGCTGCAGGTGCAGCACCACTGGGCCCACATGGCCGCCTGCATGGCCGACAACCGGCTGGCAGGCCCGGCCTTCGGCATCGTGTGGGACGGCACCGGCCTGGGCAGCGACGGCAGCATCTGGGGCGGCGAGTTCCTCCGGGGGGGCTACGACGGGTTCCGGCGGGCCGGCTCGATCCGGCCCGTTCCCCTGCCGGGAGGCGACGCCGCCGTCCGGCAGATCGGCCGCACCGGCCTGGCCCTGGCCTGGGACGCCGGGGTCCCTGCCGAGGTCCTGAACGCCCTACCCCTGATGAAGGCCCTGCCCGGACGGCAGGCCCTCCGGACCATGCTGGAAAAAGGGATCGCCTGCCCCGGGGCCAGCAGCGTGGGGCGGCTGTTCGACGGCGTTTACGCCCTGCTGGCCGGCCGAGTGGACGCCGGCTACGACGGCCAGGCCCCCGCCCTGCTGGAATCTCTGGCCTGCAGGGACATCCCCGGACGGGCCTATCCCCTGGCTTTTTACGAGGAGGGGGGCGTCCGCCGGTTCGACACCCGGCCCCTGGCCGCCGCCCTCTGCGCCGACGCGGCGGCAGGGGTGTCCCCCGCCGCCATTGCAAGGGGCTTTATGGACGCCCTGGCCCGGATGGCCCTGGAGCAATGCCGCGCCCTCAACCCGGACCGGCTGCCCGTCGTGCTGTCCGGCGGGGTCTTTCTGAACCAATACCTGCTGCGCGAGGTCACCCGCCTGCTGGAAGCCGGCGGCTTTGCCGTCTGCACCCACCGCCGCGTTTCCCCCAGCGACGAGGGGCTGGCCCTGGGCCAGCTGGCCATCGCGGCCCGGGCAGCACTCTGATATCCACACAAAAAGGAGAGAAGCGCCATGTGTTTGGCAGTACCGCTGAAGATCCTGTCGGTGGACGGCAAACAGGCCGTGGGCGAGGCCGGCGGCCTGACCCAGAAGCTGCGGGTGGATTTTGTCCCCGGCATCCAGCCCGGGGACTACGCCATGGTCCACGCAGGCTTTGCCATCGAAAAACTGACCGAGCAGCAGGCCCGGGAAAACCTGGCCTGCATCCAGGAGGCCGTCGATGCCGCCCAGTGAGGCGGATTTCCGCCGGCCCTCCAACGCCGCCGCCCTGGTCCGGGCCATCCGCAGCCTGACGGACGGGGCGCGGCCTTTGCGCATCATGGAGATCTGCGGCACCCACACCATGGCCATCGCTCAGGCCGGGCTGCGGGAGCTGCTGGCCCCGGGGGTCCGGCTGGTGTCCGGGCCGGGGTGCCCGGTCTGTGTGACGCCGGCCGGCGCCATCGACGCCATCCTCCGGCTGAGCCAGCGCCCCGGCGTGATCGTCGCCAGCTATGGCGACCTGCTGCGGGTGCCGGGCACGGCGCGGGGGGATACCCTGCTGCGCCGCCGGGCCCTGGGCGCCAGGGTCCAGACCGTCTACTCCCCCATGGACGCACTGGAAGCCGCCCGGGCCGACCCCGCGGCCGAGGTGGTCTTTCTGGGGGTGGGCTTTGAGACCACCGCCCCCGGCACCGCCGCCTGCATCCTGGCCGCTGCCGAAGAGGGGCTGACCAATTTTTCGGTCCTCTGCCTGCTCAAACGGACCGAGCCCGCCCTGCGGGCCCTGATCGCCGCGCCGGACTTTGCGGTGGACGGTTTCCTCTGCCCGGGGCACGTCGCGGCGGTCACCGGGGCGGCGGCCTTCGCCTTCCTGCCCCGGGACTACGGCCTGCCCGCCGTGGTCAGCGGGTTCGAGGCCGGGGACATCCTCTATTCGGTCTGGCGGCTGGCCCGGATGCGCGCCGAGGGCCGCCCCGCCCTGGAAAACGAATACACCCGCCTGGTGCGGGACGAGGGCAACCCCGCGGCCCAGGCCGCCATGGAGCAGGTGTTCCGTCCGGTCCCCAGCGTCTGGCGGGGGCTGGGGCCCATTCCTGCCAGCGGCCTTGCCCTGAAAGAAGCCTTCGCCCCCTGGGACGCGGCCCGAAAGTTCGGTCTTGCGCCGGAACCGGAGACCGAGACCCCCGGCTGCCGGTGCGGCGCGGTGCTGCGGGGGGTGTGCGGCCCCCGGGAATGCCCCCTGTTCGGGCGGGCCTGCACCCCTGCCGACCCGGTGGGGCCCTGCATGGTCTCCTCCGAGGGGGCCTGTGCGGCGGCGTGGAAATACGGGGGCGCCTGACGCGCATGGAAACGAGGTGTATCATGCAGGAGATCATTACATTGGACTACGGCAGCGGCGGCCTCAAGACCGCCCAGCTGATCGACCGGATCCTTGTTCCGGCCTTTGCCAACACGGCCCTCTGCCAACTGGGGGACGGCGCGGTGCTGCCCCCGCTGGAGGGGCCGCCGGTCTTTTCCACCGACAGTTTTGTCGTCACGCCCTGGCGGTTTCCCGGGGGGGATATTGGCAAGCTGGCCGTCTGCGGCACCGTCAACGACCTGTGCATGGCCGGGGGCGTGCCCCGGTACCTGAGCTTTTCCCTGATTTTGGAGGAGGGCTTTGCCCTGGACGACCTGCGGGCCGTGGCTGCCTCGGCGGCTGAGGCCGCCCGGCAGGCCGGGGTGCAGATCGTCACCGGCGACACCAAGGTGGTGGAGCGGGGCCGGGGCGACGGCATCTACATCAACACCGCCGGGGTGGGGGTGCTGCGGGCGCCCGGCCTGGGGCGCGACGCCCTGCGCCAGGGCGACGCCGTGCTGGTCAGCGGCAGCGTGGGCTGCCACGGCGCGGCCGTCCTGATGGCACGGGGCGACCTGCCCTGCGAAGGTACCCTGCTGTCCGACTGCCTCCCCCTGCACCGGCTGAGCGCCGCGGCCCTGGCGGCCGGCGGGGTGCGGATGCTGCGGGACCCCACCCGGGGCGGCATTGCCACCACCCTGAACGAATTCGTGGAGGGCACCCCCCTGTGCATCGAACTGGAGGAAGAAGCGATCCCCATCGACCCGCCGGTGGCGGCCGCCTGCAGCCTGCTGGGCCTGGACCCCCTCTATTCCGCCTGCGAGGGCCGGATGCTGGCGGTCTGCGCGCCGGAGGCGGCCAGCGCCGTTCTGGCAGCCCTGCGGTCCGTGCCCGGCGGCGAGGGCGCGGCCCGGATCGGCCGTGTGACCGCCGCCCGGCCCGGCCAGGTGGTGCTGCACAACAGCTTCGGCGGCAGCCGCATCCTCGGCAAGCTGGCCGGCGCCCAGCTGCCCCGCATCTGCTGAGCGCTGCCGCACCGACCGCAAAAAAACATCCCGACCGTACAGTGTGTATACGGTCGGGATTTTTTATAGCATATTTTACATATCGTTGTGCTGTTTCAGGTCTTGTCCTTGCCGTCTTTGCCCTTGCGGCCAAAGCGGTACTCCTTGCCCTCGCGGATGCGCTGGAGGTTGGAGCGGTGCATGTAGAACACCATCGCCGCCATGATGGCGGACCCTATGGTGGTGACGGCCAGATCCCCGGCGGGCAGGCCGGTGAGCAGGCCGTAGCCCAAAGTCAGGAAGGGGTAACAGACAGCCATGACGATGCTGCCCAGCGAGACCATCCCGGTGGGGATGAGGCAGGCCAGGAAGATGACGAACAGGCAGGGGAACAGGATGGGCTGGACGGCCAGAATGGCCCCGCCGGCCACCAGGACGCCCTTGCCCCCCTTAAAGCCAAAGTAGATGGGTTTCAGGTGGCCCACCACGGCCAGGATGGCCGCCAGGTAGACCCCCAGGTACTGGCTGAACAGCTCCCCGGACAGGAAGGTGAACAGCCACCGGCCGATGCAGACCGCCAGGATCCCTTTCAGCACGTCGCCGGCGGCGGTCATGGCGGCGGCCCTCTTGCCAAAGGTGCGCAGCATGTTGGTCATGCCCGCCGCGCCGCTGCCGTGCTTGCGGACGTCGTCGTGGTAAACGAGCCGCGAGACCAGGATCCCCGTGTCGATGCTGCCCAGCAGGTAGGCTTCCAGCGCCACCGCCAGGACGATCAAAATGTCCATCAGCATAGTTTTTCCTCCTTCTATGCCCTTTTCCCCTTTTCAGCCCCGGCAGGCGTCCGGCAAGGCCGGGGGCGAACCAAGAGAGACTCAAACGTCCTTCGCGCCCACCTGGCCGGTGCCCCGCTCGCGGACCACCAGGCGGATGGGGGTGTGCTCCAGGCTGAAGCTCTCGCGGATCTGGTTGATGAGATACCGCTGGTAGCTGAAATGGAACAGCGGTTTGGAGTTGACAAAGGCCACGAACGTGGGCGGGCGGGTGGACGCCTGGGTCAGGTAGAAGATCTTCAGGCGGCGGCCCTTGTCGGTGGGGGGCTGGACCCGGGCGGTGGCGCGGGCCAGCATCTCGTTCAGCACGCCGGTGGGGACGCGGGCGCCGTTCTGGGTGTCCACCTCCCGGATCAGCCGCATCAGCCGGTCGATGTTGTACCCCGTCTGGGCCGAAATGAAGATGATCGGCGCATAGCTCATAAAGCTGAAGCACTCGGCGTAGCCCCGGCGCTGCAGCTCCATGGTGTTGGTCTCCTTGCCTTCCACCGCGTCCCACTTGTTGACCACGATGATGCAGGCCTTGCCCTGCTCGTGGGCATAGCCGGCGATCTTGCTGTCCTGCTCGGTGAAGCCCACGGTGGCGTCCACCAGGATCAGGGCTACCCGGCTGCGCTCCACCGCAGCCAGGGCCCGCACCACCATATAGCGCTCCAGCCCTTCGCCGATGTTGGAGCGGCGGCGCAGGCCGGCGGTGTCGGTAAAGATGAACTTGCCGAACTGGTTGTCCACCGGGGTGTCGATGGCGTCCCGGGTGGTGCCGGCCTCGTCGGCCACGATCATCCGTTCCTCCCCCAGGATGCGGTTGGTCAGGCTGGACTTGCCCACGTTGGGCCGCCCGATGATGGCCACCGGGATGCGGTCCTCTTCCACCACCGTCTCGGAAAAGTCCAGGTGGGCGCAGACGGCGTCCAGCAGGTCGCCGGTGCCGTGGCCGTGGACCGCCGACACGGGCATCACTTCTTCAAAGCCCAGGTTGTAAAACTCGTACATCTCGGGGGGCGGATCGCCGACGCTGTCGCACTTGTTCACCGCCAGGATCACCGGCTTGCGGCTGCGGCGCAGCATGTGGGCCACCTCTTCGTCCGAGGCGGTCATCCCCGAGCGGACGTCCACCACAAAGACGATGCAGTCGGCGGTGTCGATGGCGATCTGGGCCTGCTGGCGCATATGGGCCAGGATGCCCTCGGTGGCTTTGGGCTCGATGCCGCCGGTGTCCACCAGCAGCAGCTCCCGGCCCTGCCACTCGCAGGGGGCGAAGATCCGGTCCCGGGTGATGCCGGGGGTGTCCTCGACGATGGCCAGCCGCTGGCCGCACAATTTATTGAACAGGGTGGACTTGCCCACGTTGGGCCGGCCCACCACTGCAACGATGGGTTTACTCATGGCTTGTTTCCTCCGTTTTGGGCTTTCTGCGGCGGGAGATGTGCAGCCCGCTGCGCAGCAGGGCGCGGGCCTCCTTGCCGCCGTCGGCGGGCAGGATCTCCACCCGGACCCCCAGCTTCCGGGCCAGCTCTTCCACCGTGACGCTGTCCAGGAACATATCCCGCTCGCTGCGCAGCATCACTTCCGGCACGCCCAGCACGCCGCTGGCCAGCCTGCCCTGGCACTGTTCGATGATGTCGGTGGCCGTCACCAGGCCCGCCACCCCCACGTTGCCGCCAAAATAGCGGTTGCGGATGGGGTGCACCGTCACCGAGATCATGGGGTACTGCCGGTGCAGCTCGTCCATCATGGCGGTGATCAGGGGGGCGGCCATGGTCCCCGTGACCACGTCCATCTTTTTTTCGCCGTAGACGGCATGGGGCCGGGCCAGTTCGGCCCGGAAGCTGTCCTCGTACAGCCGCCACATCCCCACCCCGTTTTCCAGCTGGGCAAACTCCTCGTAGAACGCCGCCGGCGGGATGGGGCGGCCGGCGTTCAGGTACCACTCGTCGCTGGGGTAGACGATCCGGCTGCCGTAGCGGGCCAGGGCCTGCTCCCCAAACGCCTCCATGATGTCGATGACTTCGGCGCTGGAGGCCGCGTCGTAGGGGACCTGGGGGTACAGCCCCTGCCGGTAGTCGGTGATGCCGCAGGGCACCGCGGCGATGCTCTGGACCATGGGGCCCAGGTCCAGCAGGTCGGTCAGGGTGCGGCGCAGCTCGTCCCCGTCGTTGACCCCCCGGCAGAGGACCAGCTGGCAGTTGACGGCGATGCCGGCCCGGGCCAGCCGCTCCAGATAGCGCAGGGTCTCGCCGCCCCGGCGGTTGGCCAGCATCCTGGACCGCAGCTCGGGGTTGGTGGTGTGGACCGACACATTGATGGGGGAAATATGCATCCGGATGATCCGGTCGATCTCATGATCGTGCATATTGGTCATGGTGATATAGTTGCCGAACAAAAAGGACAGCCGCTCGTCGTCGTCCTTGAAGTACAGGCTTTTGCGCATCCCCGGCGGCAGCTGGTCGATGAAGCAGAAGATGCAGCGGTTGGCGCAGGAGTGCTTTTTGTCCCCCAGATAGGTGGCAAAGCTGCACCCAAAGTCCTCGCCGGGCTGCCGGGCCACATCCCACTCCTGCATCCGGCCCCCCACCCGGGCGGTCAGGTGGAAGCCGGGGCTGTCGGTATAAAACTGGTAATCCAGCGCGTCGTTCAGGACGTTGCCGTCCACTGCCAGCAGCTCGTCCCCGGGGCCAAGGCCCAGGGCCGCCGCATCCGAGCCGGGGGCCACCGCGTCGATCTTCATGGCCATAGCTGCCGCCTCCTTTCAGAAAAACGAATGTCGGTCCCCTCCGGCCGGGCGGTGGGCACAGCCGGAAGGGCGCCTGCGGGGCATGCCCCGGGGCAGCGGGGGGCAGGGGCAAAGGGCGCGCCGGGCAGCCGGGCCGCGCCCCGCTTGTCGCGTCCCTCCCTTAGGGGAGGGGCGCTTTGCCTTTTTCCGGAGTGCAAATTTGGGAAAAGAGGTAGAAAACAACATGAAAACCACGAGAAAAGCCGCCGCGCTGGCCCTGGCGCTGGCCCTTATCCTGAGCCTCGCCGCCTGCGGCGCGCAGCAGAGCTCCGGCGGACTCTGGGACGGCGCGAGCTACACCGAGGACACCGAGCTCGGCGAGGGCGCGAAGACGCTCAGCGTCGAGGTCACGGCTGAGGACAAGACCATAACCTTCACCATCCACACGGACGCCGAGAATCTGCGCGGAGCGCTGGAGGAAAACGGCCTCGTGTCCGGCGACGAGAGCGAATACGGCCTCTACGTCAAGAGCGTGAACGGCATCGCGGCCGACTACGACGCCGACGGCTACTACTGGGCCCTCTCGAAGGCCGGGGAGTACCTCATGACCGGCGTGGACGACACGCTCATAGCCGACGGTGAGCAGTACGAGCTCGTCCGCACCGCGGCCTGAGCCGCGCCGAGCGCGCCTGAGCCTGCGTGAGACGGCGCTCTATGCGATGTTCGGCGTCCTGATGTTCAGCTCCAAGCTGCTGATGGAGGCCCTGCCGAACATACACCTGCTGGGCATGTTCACCGTGCTGCTGACGGTGGTGTACCGCTCCCGCGCGCTCTATCCCATCTACACCTACGTGCTCCTGAACGGGGCCTACGCGGGCTTTTCGCCCTGGTGGCTGCCGTATCTGTACATCTGGACGGTGCTCTGGGGTGTGGTTATGCTGCTGCCTAAGAACATGCCGCGAAAGGCGGCCGCGGTGGTGTATCCGCTGGTCTGCGCGCTGCACGGCCTGGCCTTCGGCACGCTCTACGCGCCCCTGCAGGCGCTGATGTACGGCTACGACTGGCGCGGCATGCTGACCTGGATCTCCCTGGGCTTTCCCATGGACGTGCTCCATGCCGTCGGCAACCTGGCCGCGGGGCTGCTCATCCTCCCGCTATCCGATCTCCTGCGAAAGTTGAACGTCAGGTTCCGCATAGTCGCCTGATGGGGAAATAGCGAAAATGCCGCCCGG
>OERS01000037.1_pt1 | contig 32276 bp, 23 predicted proteins | sample 1540071 | NCBI WGS metagenome assembly OERS01 (sample SAMEA3891878, study PRJEB23780) | metagenome | biome: terrestrial biome; feature: animal house; material: Caecal content | place: Italy | collected 2015-05-05 | reverse complement strand
GATGGCATCGCTAAAATGGCGAAAGAACTCGACAAAATGCAAGGCGAAAGCGCCGGCGCGTATTTCGTTGAGTTAATTCGTCAGTTCTACGAAAAAGCCTAAAAGGAGGTGAGACTATGAAGCAAAGCAACTACGAAACCATTTGCGAGTGCATCAAGCACGGCGCTCCGGCGATTGCGCCTCAGTTGCTCGCGGACTTCAATGCAACCGTTGAACTCGCGAACGAACAGATTACGTATCGTCAGGAACGGCAAAGACAGGAAGAAGCTCGCATCGCCGCAGAGCGCGTATCGGCGAGCGAAAAGAACAAGCGCGCTCAAGCCAATAAGACTTAAAGGAGACAAGTATGGGAAGTCCTACACAACACGCATTTTTAGCACCGAGCGCCGCACACAGATGGCTTCATTGCACACCGTCGGCTATGCTTGAAAGCGCAGAGCCGAGCACGTTCTCGCCTTACGCAAAAGAGGGCACCGAAGCCCACGCATTAGCGGAAATCAAATTGTCGTATGCGCTCGGTAAAATCAACGACGAAGAGTACGCCAGACGCTTTGAAGACTTCAGGTTGAAGAGCGAGTACTACAACGAAGAGTTTAACGAGTACGTCAATAAATACGTTGACGAGGTTATGACAATTGTTCGCTTCGATTACGAAGGACAGAACGTGAAGGTTGAGCTTGAAGAGCACGTCGAGTTCAAAGACATTGTACCGAGCGGCTCGGGCACGAGTGACGTGGTCATCGTAGGTAAAAACTTCATTCATATTGTCGACCTTAAGTTCGGTAAAGGCGTGCCCGTAAGCGCAATCGGCAACGAACAGTTGAGGTTGTATGCGCTCGGCGCTATACGAAAGCATATTGCAGATTGCGTCTGCAATGAAATCGTTATGACTATTATTCAGCCGAGGCTCGACGATACGAGCACGGACAGAATGTTGACCAGCGAACTCAATACGTGGGCCAACGAGGTGGTGAAACCGGCGGCGAAACTTGCTATAGCGGGGCAGGGAGAACTTTGTCCGGGTGACCACTGTAAATTCTGTAAGTGCCGCGGTAAGTGCGAAGCTTTGGCGAATAAGCAGTTGGCCGTCGCCCAAGCCGAGTTCGAGGACGTGGTCGTCGAGAACAAAATCTTGGAACCGTGCAATATGTCACCGGAAATGCTGGCACGAGTATTGTATGTCGCTCCGAGGTTCATTGACTGGTTCAAAGACGTTCAGGCGTTCGCGGCAAAAGCGGCTATTTTGGACGGCGTCCAGATACCGGGCTACAAAGTTGTCGAAGGCAAAAGTAACCGCGTCATCCTCGACCCGAATTCGATTGCCGAAAAGCTCAAAACGAACGGGTACTCGGAAGACGTGTATCTTAAGCCTCGCGAGTTGTGCGGTATCACAACACTCGAGAAGAATGTCGGTAAGAAAAAGTTTGCAGAACTGTGCGGCGAATATATATGTAAACCCATGGGCAAACCTACGTTGGTACCCGAGGCTGACAAGCGGGTAGCCCTTGACGTAAGAGCCCTCAGACTCAACGGCGACGAGTTCGCAGACACCCAAGAGACCGACGACCAATAACTACAAAGACCAAATTTGCAACAAGACAGAGAGACTGTATGAGCACCAAGAAAAGGAGACTATTATGGCATTAGGCGATACCCAGGTTGTAACCGGAGAAGTAAGGCTTTCGTTCGTTCACGTATTTGAACCCACGAAGGTAAGCGAAAACGACAAAGAAGCAAAGTACGGATGCACGATTATCATTCCCAAGTCCGACACGAAAACCATCAACGCTATCAAAGCGGCAATTCAGAAGGCCGCAGAGAAAGGCGCACAGAAGCACTTCGGCGGGCGCGTTCCTACGAACGTAAAGAACACGCTCAAAGACGGCGATACGGAAACCGACGACCTCGGCGAACTTAAGAAAGTTAAGTACCCCGAGTACGAAGGCTGTATGTATATGCGTCTTTCGACGAAGTTCAAGCCGAAGGTTCTCGACGCAAACAGACAGGAAATCATCGACCCGACCGAAGTATACAGCGGATGTTACGGGCGCGTAAGTCTTACGTGCTTCGCTTACTCGGGCGACGGCAACCGCGGCGTAAGCGCTTGCTTGAACAACGTTATGAAGACGCGTGACGGTGAGCCTCTCACTTCGCAACTCTCCGGCGACGAATTCGGCGAGTAATTCGCCAGAATTGCAAAAGCAATCTACAAACTACTACAAGAGCCGCGGCGCTGGCCGTCGCGGCTCTCTTATTGGGGCATAGCCAAGTGGCAAGGCATCAGACTTTGACTCTGACATTCGTAGGTTCGAGTCCTACTGCCCCAGCCACGGCACTGGGGATTGGTCCTATCGTTGATGCCAGAACGTTAACCCTGACAAAAAGAACAATTAGGACCCACTGCAGGCCGCATTAGTCCTATCTGTGATGCACAGTTAAGCGGCTCGATATAAATTAGGACCCCATATGGGACCGTGCAACGAATTGGGCGTTGACGTGTCGGCCGATTGAGCTCATAGAGAGTACCTGACGAGGAGACCATTGAGCCAATTAACACGGATGGAGGTTCGAGTCCTCTCGGTTCCACCAACGAGGTAATTATGTTTTGTGTAAACTGTGGTAAAAAGACAACCGTCAAAGACTCACGTACCGACAGAGATGGCGTACTCAGAAGACGCATTTGTCCTGAGTGCAAGCGCACTATGTACACGTTGGAAATTGAGATTGACCACAAAGAGTTTTACGAGAGAACTGCAACTGTTATGAAAGCTTACAAAAAGGAGTATTGAGTATGGGCGTTCAAAAAGAAACAAGACTTCAACAAAAAGTGCGCGAAATGATACTTGCACGCAAAGGCTATTCGAAAAAGAACTGGGGCTCAATGACCTCAGAGCCCGGGGTTGCAGACGTAACCGTTTGTTATCGCGGGCTCTATATCGCTTTCGAGTGTAAAGTCGACAAGAACGAGCCGAGCGCGGCGCAAGGTATTCATGCGCGCAATGTACAAAAAGCGGGAGGCATAACTGCTGCAGTTTGGTCTGTGCAAGAAGCCAAAGAAGTGCTCGACATTTGTGACCACTATCTCGATTTGCCAAATCAACTACCGGTCAGTTTGACCATTGACCACATAAAACGTATGATGGAAGGTCACCAAATAGACGATTGCACGAGGTACTAAAATGAGCATTTCTTACAAAGAGTATAATGAAAAATATCGACTGCCCGAACAGGCCCGAGACGAAAAGCTTTTATTGTCAAAAAAACACTTTTGTCTTTGTTATGAGCCCGGCAAAGGTAAGAGCTACCCGGTCATCCACTGTATGCAAGTCGTCAATAAACTTAAAGGCGGTAAAGCCTCGGTGCTTATCCTGTCTGACGCTACGTGCATTAAAGACATGTGGCGCGCTGAGATACAACCTCAAGGCGTACTTCCTAAAGACACGTATATGGTCACGGACCGCACGGCGATTGGGGCAGTTAAAGAAGCCTTGCTCAAAAAGCACTGGGACATAATTGTCTGTGATGAGTGTCAAAGTCTTAGGTCCGGCGTGACACGAGCAAAGAGCCAGTACGCCAAGCTCGTATATCAACTCGCTAAGAGAACCGAGTACGTGTGGGGTATGACAGGTACGATTGCCGGTAACAATAATATCGAGCCGTTCTGTGTACTTCACAATCTTCACGTCGCAGGCTGCGGCGATATTAACTGTCACAAGTTCAAGAGTATGTATTGCGTGCAGGAACTTTGCTATGGTCCATTCGGCTCGTTCCAAAAGCCCACGAAGCTCAACGAGAACGGTGAGTTCTTTATGCAAAGAGCCTATGCAGCGGGTTGTTCATTTTGGGACTACGACGATAGCGACGAGATGCCTCCGATGGAAGTCGAGTTTAAGAGCTTTACGGTACCTGCAACAGAGACCTACAAAAACGCGCTCGATGGTATCTTGAAGTGCGGTGAGACAGAAAGCACGGTCCTCAAAGCCATCGCGATACAAAAGGCTCAGCAGGCCCTAAACGGTTTTGTCTACTATAACGACGAAGACGTAAAGAGACAAACGTTCCAAGTGCCTGAGTTCAAGAACCCGAAGCTCGATTACGTATTGAGCGAGTGTCAAAAGCAAAATTGCATAATCGGTTATCGGTTTCAAGAAGACGGTTACTACGTTGAAAAGACGCTTAACGACGCAGGCATCGCGACGACAAGAAAGATAAACGAGTTTAAGCTTCGGGCTCCTAACGAGCGTATTATTCTTGTCCTTCAGTGTCAACGTGGTAAAGCGGCGAACTTGCAAATGTGCCAACGTATTATATATTATACTGCCGATTTTTCGTTTATCGCATACAAACAATTCATCCACCGCACGTGGCGCCGCGGTCAAACGAAACCATGCAAAGTGACTTTTTTGTGTAATGACCCTAATGACCAACACAAGGTTGAGTTTAAGATATGGCAGTCACTTAGAGCGAAGCAAAGTATACACGACTGCTTGATGAGTATAAAGAACAAGGAGGTGTAATGAATGGACTTTAACCGTTTCTGTGAATTGTTTCCACGTGCTAAGTTCGTCAAGTTGGCCCCGTTCAACGAAGAAGAACTACACGACGAAGCAACTCGAAAAGAAGGTAAAAAGCCGATAGACGGTCGCGGTCTTCAGCACCCTTTGAACATAGGCGAAGCTAAGAACTGGGTCACAGACGGGGGTCGCGTCGGTTGGATTGTACCGAACAACTATATTGTTATCGACATTGATAACCACGACCACCCGCGTAGTGCACAAGTGCTTGAGAAAGTCTTGTATATGCGCGGCGTTAAGTTCTGGTCGAATGAGTCCAAACAAGGCACACACTTTATCTTCAAGAATACAGAAGACGTAATGAAAGGCAAAGGCACGTTTAGCGGTGCACTTACAGCACTCGGTATACGTGCAGACGGTCGCGGGTCTAACAAAGGTTATATCATACTGCCTGTTAACGACGAACAGCATAGACACTGGAAAGATTGGTCCGCAGACGAAATCGACGAACTACCCTTCTTCTGTAGGCCCTTACGACCGGCAAAGGAAGACGACCCGATTTTCATAGATATGCCGACCGGCGGAGGCTCGGATGCTATGGTGCGCATACGTGGTATTGCGTGCCGTAGTAACATGATTACAAAAGACCAATCTGTTGAAGCACTTCGTATAATCAACGAGCTTATCTGGACGAACCCGATGCCTGAGAAAATGTTCAACGACACCGTGGCTCGTGAGATGCCCTACGAGAACGTTGTTCAAGCAGATGGCACAGGCCCTTCGACCGATAACAAGTGGAGAGTGCTGGCTCAAAAGTTGATTGCCGAGCATAAGCTCATCGCCCTCGGTGATACTATTCATAAATATGTCAATGGCCACTATCGTCCCTTCAGTCCTCACGAGCTTCAGACCTTTATCTTGGAGCAAGGCGACATAAATGCTACGGCGTCACAACGCAAAGAGACTATCGAGTTCATAACAGCCCTTTGCCAAAAGGACTATAGCGAGATTAACAAAGACTATGCGGTCATCGCGGTTCGTAACGGAATGCTTGATTTAAACTCGCAAACATTGACACCGCACTCGCCTGACAATTACAACACAATATATCTCGACTGGGACTATAACGAAGCGGTCGACTATAGCGAGTTGATTGACGACTTTATGAAACAGGTTTCGATGGGCGACCCGAAGAAAATGCAATTCTTGTACGAAGTCGCAGGTTATTGCTTGTTGAAGAGAAGTATCTTCGAGAAGTTCTTTATCTTCAAAGGTACCGGCGGAACAGGTAAGTCGACATTCTGCAACTTGATAATGCGCATGGTCGGTAAGAAATATGTTTCAACTGTCAAGCTTAACCAGTTTGACCAAGACTATTATCTTGCGACTATGATTGATAAACTTGTCAATATCGACTTTGATGCAAGTGACAAAAAGACTCTTGAAGACTCCGGTCGTTTTAAGAGCATAACTTGTTCGGAGCCGGTTAGCGTAAGACAAATATATGCCGCGGTTGTTGAAATGGTATCGTGCGCGACGATTATAATCAATGCGAACCATATGCCTAAGATAGCCGACAAGTCTGATGGTCTTTATCGTCGTATGATACTCGTCGAGATTGACCATAAGATACAGAACCCGGACCCTAAGTTCCTCGAGAAGGTAACCGACAACGATATGGAATACTTTTTCTATAAAGCAGTCGAAGCCATTCATCTGGCCCTTCAGCGCGGTGGGTTCATAATAAACGAGTCTGAGCAGGCTTTGAAGCTTAAGTTCCAAATCGGTCAAAGCAACTTGAAGAAGTGGCTACAAAGTTTTCAGATATGTATAAGCGACTTAGCTCATAAGTCAACGAGTGAGTTGTTCCAAGAGTATAAGAGCTTCTGTATCGAGAACAATTGTACGCCGAGCACAAAGAATAACTTCGTTGAAGAGCTACTGACCGAGACGGACTTAATGCTCGACTTCGATAAAGGCGCGAAAGAATTTTATGTCGAAAGGTATGATAATGACCCGCGCCCTGACGACCACGTATTCATTAAACCTGAAGCACAAAAACGCATTAGCCCTAAGTGGGCAACTTAAGGAGGCAATATGAGCTTACACAATCTCAGATTTTTTGACTTTGAGGTCTACCCCGAGTGGTGGTGCTGCGTCATAAGTGACGAAGAAGACGAGTACCCGGGTGGACTCTTCGACAACAAGTTCGACTCGCAAATTGAAAAGCGCATCAAGGACAAGATGCGCGTGTACACTTCCGATATGGACCCCGAGTTTGTACGGAACGAGTTGCGCAAAGAATTCTTGCACGGCATATCTTGCGGTTATAATATCAAACGGTTCGATATGAAAATTGCAAAGTGCGTTCTTGCAGGGTTTACGCCTCGCAAGTTGTACATTGCCTCTGAGATACTTATCGACGACAATAAGACGGGCGTAGCGAATAAGAACGCCGAGTACCAAAGGGTCGCGTCGTTCATAAACTTCGGGTTCAATGAAGGCGAAGGCTATCAAGACTTGCTCGACGATAGCGACAAGAGCCTCAAAGACAAGGAGTGTTCGTTGGGTATGGACATAAGAGAAACCACGGTTCCATTCGGTAAAGTTGATTTGACTCAAGCTGAAAAGGACGAGATAATCTTCTACTGTAAGCACGACGTCTTCGCGCTTCACGTTGTCTATTGGTGCGTGGCACAAGGGTATGTGAGTACGAAGATTGACTTGTGCAAGACCTTCGGGCTTCCTATGAAAACAGGTTATGTGAATACGAACGCGAACCTGTGTGGAAAGGTTCTCGAAGCAACTCGTGTACACGGAACAACGATAAGCGACCCGACGATAACAATAAGAGAGCCGAAGCTCAAAGCCTACTTTGAGAAGTGGGTTCCTAAGGAGTGTTTGAACCACTTGTTGACAAAGGTTGAAAGTCGTACGTTCTATATGTATGAGAACGAAGTAACTGTTGCCGACGGCGGACTTCACTCGGTGTTCTTCTTGAAAGAAGTACGTGAAGGTACTAAGAAGTATAAACCCGGTTTGTACGTCGAGTCTACCGATGAGTGGACAATGTACAACGTCGATGCTTCCTCTTGTTACGCATCAGTTATGATGTACTGCGACGCAATGAGCCGAGCAATCAAGAACCCGAAGCGACTTAAGGAAATTTACTTAAGACGTATCAAGTTGAAAATGACTCCGAAGTCACAATGGACCAAAGACGATAAGGCCTTCGTCGCTGCGGCTAAGCTCATATTGAACACGACTTATGGCGCTATGGGTAACAAGTGGCTTGCTCTCTATGACGACTATATGCGCTCGAAGACGTGTCGTGTCGGACAAATGATACTTATTGCAATAGGTAATCAATTGTTTACCGAGATACCTGGGCTTCGCGTTATTCAGGACAACACCGATGGTATTCTTGTCTACGCGCGTCGTTCGGACCTTCCGAAGATACAAGCGATTGTCGACGAGTTCTCGGCTATCTCGCAGTTCATATTCGAAGTCGAAGAGGACAACAGGCTTTGGCAATTGAACGTGAACAACTACGTTGCGGTGCATCCGGACGGTGAGGTTAAGAACAAAGGTGGCTCGTTTGTAATGAGCGTTTACCAACCTGGTTACAACAAGTGTCGTCCGCTCGGCAACTTCTGTATACCTCGCGCTCAGATTGCTTTCTACACAAAGAAAGAGAACCCGATTAAACACTTGCTCGCAAACAGTGACGTATCTGATTTCTGTCTTACCTGTACGAAAGGGCCCGGTTACAAGAAGCTCATTCAGCACAATAAAACGGGTGACGTTGAACTCGGCCGTGTAAGTCGTGTAATCGCGGTGACCAACCCTGAGTTCGGAACAATTGTTAAGACCAAGACGTACACTGAGAAGACAGCAACTAAAAACCACCCTGCCGGTAGTCACAAAGAGGACACGGTCGCTTTGTGCCCAACTCATCCATTGGTCATAAATGATGCTCTTTATAACTACTATATTAAAGACCGTAAATTGCACCACGTAGACGGCAGGTCGTGGGACATAGATTATGCGTACTATGCGCGTGAGCTCGACAAGGCCTTGGACGTTTATTGGTGTCAACTTAAAAACGAGAAACTCACTCGAACAAAAGAGTATAACTTATAAGGAGGTGAAGACCGTGTTCGCGGATTTGGGTCGTATGATGCCGCAGGAGTTCACTACAAAAGAGCTCTGCTTGCGATGGTGCAAAAGCAAACAACTCGGGTTGCGTCATAGCATAAGGCTACTTTGTAAAGAACGTGACCATATGATTATACGCACGCCAATTACAAATGAGATTGTGAACATTTATGGCGAACCTGAGGAAATAGCGTGGCTACACCTCGAGCTCGTCAAGGCAGATGCATATACGTATAAATGACGAAGGGCCCTCATTACGAGGGCCTTTTATTATGCGTCACTACGAATCATTTTAGGATATATCTGAGGGCGATTTTATAGGGCCCTGATATTCTATCGAGAAAGACGGCGAAGTGTCACAGAGACGTCTTAAACGGCCCCACGGTGAGTGTTTGGACGATTTTCAAATGGAGAATTTTCAAAAGGGCAAAAGAGGCCCCTGGTGCCAAAAGACACCAGGGGCCTTAGTATTATTTGCTCACAAACCCTTTAGTACCTCTGTACAAGTTGCTCGTAATGCCTAAGCGTCTGAGCTCTTTGTATTCGTCGGCAGATGCGTAGTACTTGTTGCCCTTCTTAGTCCAAGCGAGTATCTTTGCATAAGTTGCGTTCTTAGACATAATCTGCTGTACAGCCGCTTTGCGCTCTGCATCGTTCATTTGATTATACGACATAGTTTTGTAAGTGTTACCCACTTTGATACGCACCCTCTTTTGGTTCTTGTAGAAGAGTTCCAAAGCTTGCGCGTTCCATTCGCCGTATGCCTTGTTTATCTCGTTTACTTCTTTTGCAGACAAGTTGAATTCCTCACCGTTGATTTCGTATTGTCCTTTGAGCTGTTGCTTATTGAGACCAAGCGCCTCGCTCTTAGACTGATTTTCCGAAGCGACTTCTACGGACAGATAAGGTACGAAGCGATTGAACGCCTCCCACCAAGAGCCCTCAGAGCCGGTGTACGGGTCGACCTTCTTCTCGTTTACTACCGCTGCTAAGAACGGTATCTTCGCGGCCGCACGTCCCCAAATATTGCGTTTGTCTAACTTACCCGAATACGTTGCGCCTGCGAACCAAGCGACAATGTTAGGTATGAAGCTCAACGCAATACTCTCGAGCTGATTAAGGCCCATCGAGAACGTTCCATCTGAGTACATGTCCATCTCAACAATTTGCATAAGCGGGAAGCCGTCGATAGTCACGTCTGCCATACGGTTAAGGCCCTCAAGGAACCCGTCCCAAGTCATACCTTTGTCCTGCATACCGGTGATTAACGCCGCGCCTGCCAACAAAGAGGAACTACCGAAGATACTCGATATGTCGATACGCAAATTGCCTATTCTTAACTTTGGTGTACCATAGTCGTCGTCCTCAAGGCCAATCCATCCGAAGCCGGCCAGCATCATACCCAGACACCAGCCAATCGTACCTATAACGCCTTGACCTAAGTCACGACGAGCAAGGTACTCGGTAAGGTGAGGGTCGATTTGCGCTTTGCCTTGCGCCCAACGAGTCTCGTTCTTTATAATGTTCTTCTCGAGTCTTGCCATATTGAAGATTGCACGACCAAGTCCTAACGGGCTAAGTTTGAGCGCGGCTTTGAACCACTGCCACGACGCAGACGCGAAGGGCAATAAGGTCTTGTAGGCAAACAAACCAAGTTCGCTGGTCTCTGCTATCTTAGTCTCGATGAAGTTGAATATATTGTCCGAGTGCATATAGTCGGCAAGAGCCAAACCGATAGCGGACCCGAAGTCATTCATAACCGCATCACTTACTTCGTCAGCAGACAAGTCGTACCCTTTCTCAGCAATCATTTTTCCGAAGTACCTTATAGCCGCTTCACGCACATAACTGTTATCGGACATTACCTTCATTAACTTGTTATGCAGGTCATTTATCCATTTCGTATTGAACAGATTTTCATTGTAGTACTTGTTGTACATGGACTTAATGACCATCTGAGCGAATATAGCCTCTTTAGCCGCTTTACCTGTTGCGTCTTTGAACCTCGCCTGAATGTCGCTCGGGTTATACTTGCTCAAGTTACTTACAAGCGTGTCGAACAATTTATTGTCCAAGAAGTGCTTGTTAATAAAAGCTTGTATCTCGGGCGTTACTTGACCGGTCATCTTTAATTGTCCTTCGACCGTTTTGCCCGTCCAAAGTTTGTTACCGATTGCAGACGCCAATTTATTCAATCGCTTGAGTGCAAAGTTCGAAACAATGTTACGGAGCCATGTGACAGGAGAGGACAACATAGCCATAGACCTGAAGGTCGTTATCTTGCGTCCAATAGAACGCTTGCTCGTTTTCTCATTCGAGACGCGCTCAATTATCTTGTTTTGTATCTCTTCAATACGAGCAATGTCACCGGACTGAGCGGCTTCGAACAAGTCGGTCTTTTCGTCGATTGTTAGCTCGACGCCGTCGATTTCCATACTCGCTTGTTTCATTGCGTCCATCGGGTCAAGAAGCTTTTGAATGTTCTGCCATACGGACAACATAGTACCTGCATTGGTGGCTTCGGCTTTGAGCGTGGCTTCAATCTTTGTCTTAAGGTTCGGGTTCAAATCGGCATAAAGCTTACCCTTGCCGGTCTCACCCATCACGTAGCCTAAGAAGTACATTTTAACCGCTTGATACTTCTTGAACTCAGCACTCGTAATATCGCGCATCTTACTGTCTAAGAAGAACCGAACCGCTTGCTCAATGTCACCAAGGTTGGCTTCCATAAGGAGCTGAGCGTTCTCTTCGAAGAAAGTCTTTGCGTTCGCTACGTCTTGCTCAGTGTTATTCGTGACACCTTTGACAGTAGACATACGCTGCGTGTTCCAAGCGGTATCGAGTATCTTTGTAACGATAGAGTTAGCCGGCGTAGGCGATACGAACTCGAAGTCTTGCGTCTTAACTTTCGTTACATACTCGACCTGTACTTTCTGACGCACGGTCTTTTTCTTAGGCGCTTCTGTCTCAACCTGTCCGTTAGGCTTACGGTCCACGCGGCCCTGACCCTGTTCGAGACGACGCTGATTGTCGCGACGAAGCTTCTCAGCCCGCTGCGACTTGCTCAGTCTTTCACGCAACAGTTTAGAACCTTCTTGGAACTTCGTAATCAACGTGTCAAGTTCTGCGCTGGACAGTTTACGATACTCAGGCTTAATACGATAACCGTTATTCGGGTCAATCCATTGTTTGACTTCGGCCGGCAGGACCTTGTACCTCGTCTTCAAACCTGCGATACGTTCACGTATTCTACGAGACAGATTATAGACTTGGTCCTTTCTATTCTTGTCCGTTTTAGGTCCGACGGGCTGTCCTTTATTGTCCAGAACGGGCCCGAGCTTACGGTCCTTAGGCGCTTGTGCTTCGGCGCCGACGGCAATCAGGTATCTCTTGTTTATCTGCTGTTCGCTCATGCCTTCGAGCTTCTTGAACTCTTGTGCACGACGAGCGAGTATTGCTTTGCCCTTTTGAGCGAGTTCCTCTCTGCTCATACTTTCGGCACGTCTTGCAAGTTCATTCGTAATATAGTCTTTAATCGCTTGTATCTTTTCGTCGAGCGGAATAGAGTCCAAAGAGCCTGCGACGTCGTCGGCTTCGTAGTCGATTTCCGCTTTCTTCATTTGGTCAATCCAGTTCCACGCTTTCTTAGCACCTCCTTCCAAAACGCCCGTGTCCTGGTTCTCTTTGAGTTCTTGCTCCATCTGCATCGTGGTCATGAACTTGCCAAGGTTATTGATGTCGCGAAGACTCCTGAGCGTGCCATTGTAGTGCCTAAAGAAAGCACTATTTAACTGTTTGGTATCAGCGTGTGCCTCGACAAATGACGCGGCGCCATTCTCGCCAAAGAACTTAACAGTTTGGGCTCTCTTCGTAGCCTTCAAGTACTTCTTAGCGAGCTGAGGGTCGGTGTCGACTTTTGCTTGTATCTCTCTGAGTTTAGCGATTGCTTCCTGAGGAGTCATATGCGCCAAGTTATCTTCAACCAACGAGCTTAACGCCGCGAGGTCTTCGATATGGTCCATCAAGGTACGCATATCTGCATACGTTATCGCAGCAAGCTCCGAGTTATGGAATACGTGCTCTGCAATCGCTTTGAACGTATAGTCGTTGATTTTCGCTGCGGTAGAAACGTAGTCGATAATATCGTACTTTGTCAAGGTGCCGCCTTCAATCTTCTTGCGAAGTACCGCAGGCAACTTTGCAAAGTCTTTTGTAGTTCCGACAACAAATGCTGCAACGCCCGGGTCAAGCTGTATCGGACGACCTTTCTTCATAAAGTACTTCAGGTTCGACTCGCGTGCGACCTTATTGGAAATGTACCGACGGTCCTCGTCACCAAAGCCATCTGCGAACGAGCGGTCAAGCTTCGCGTACTCTTCGGCAAACTTCCTAAACTCGGCTTCGTAAGTCGTAGTACCAGGTTGACCCATAGTATCGGCATTCGACGTAGTCTCGGGGTTAAGAGTTTCAAACTTATTACGCCAAGCCTGCTGGAACCGATTATTGTCTTCGGTCGTCGCTCTACGAAGAGTATCGGTGTCAAAGACTATTAAGTTCGTGCCGGGCTTGGAGTAATTTTCGCCGTAGTCTTCTATGACGTTCTTAATAAGCAAACCTTTCATTTCAGGGTAGACTTGGCGTACATAACTGACTAATTCGTCTGTAGACCATTCGCGACCTCTGAACATAATCATATCGTACGAAGCGCCTTTCGCATCAACGACAGCAACTTCGGAACGAGGTATATTGACTACGTAGCCACGAAGCGCGCCAGTATCAGGGTTTGCATACATAGAAGCCACATAGGGCTTTGTGGACAAGAAAATGCCTTCGCTATGGAACTGGGCATCAGGCGTTTTCGTGCCACGATAGAAGACCATCGGCGAGCCGTCTTTGCGAACGAAAGCCGAACCCTTCATAAACTTCTTAGTCTCTTCGTCATTTGCCAATTGCTGTACTTCGTCTCTCGAAAGCGGACGGTCCTCTTTGACGTCGGTATTGGTAGCCGTAGTGGTTTCGCCCTCAGGTTTCTTCTTGAGCTTCTTCATTAAGCGGTCGATGCCTTCTTGTGTACCGGGTTTTAAGGACCACGACTTCGAGCCATCAGGCGATACGAGCTCTTGGCGATTATTCTTAAAGCGGAAGCCGACTTCAAACATATGAGTTGTCAGCGTGCTGTTCGCCTGAATTTCACCAGAGAGCATAAAGTACACCATCTGAGGCGTGCTTATCTTTTTGTTCGTCATAAGCGAGTACATTTGAGGGAACGTCTCGCTGATATACTTCTCTATGTCGGTAATGACAGCTTTAGGCAAAACCTGGAAGACGCCCAAGTTGCCACCGGCTATGTCCTCAATACCCACGTTCGTAAGGAATTGCGTAGCGTGAGTAAGCTCGTGCATAACTGTCGTCGTAGCCTGCTTGCCTGACAGAGTTATGTCGCCACCGTCTACGTAGGCACCACGAGCCGTACCGAGCTTATCGCTTATGACAAGTTTAATCTTGGCGAGTTCGGCCGGTATAGAGCCCTGTACAATGTCGCCTACAGTCTTGACTTTGCCGTCGAGTAGGTCTTGCTTTAGCTTCTGGTCGCCTTTGGCCGTAAGATACTCGGCTTTCAGGAACTGGTCTTTCGGAAGAACCTTAAGAATAGTACCGTCATTGCCTATGGTCAAAGAGCGGCCCGACTTCTCGTAGAGCACTTCGCGAATTGCCGCAAGCCTCGATTGCTTGTCGGCCATATCGTAGCCTTTAGACATAATGAAGTCTTGCGCTTCACGAGTCAATTTGTTCGCGTCATACGAGCCATCGACCAAACCCATCCAGTCAACGCCGAAAAACTGCTCCATCATACCGACTTGCATCATTTCGAAGTCGCCGGTTACTTCAGTAGGAAGATAGACAAGTTTGCCTGCGTTGTTCTCTTTGTCGAACTGAGCAAGATACGCAAGGGTTACGTAGGCTTCAACTCTTCTGTTGTAGTCCGTGCTGCGCGCACCTTCTTTGAAGTAGTTGATTTGGTCCTCAGTAAGTTGCGTAATGAACTTACTTATCATAGCGTCGTAGGCTTCGATACGAGCATCCGTAGGCCTTTGATTACTACGGTCCGCGAGTCCTTCGTCTACTGCTTCCGAGAAGCGCACGTTCGGGTGGTTCTTTATCTCTTCTTTCAACTCGGCTGAAAGGACCTCGTTGCTTATGGTGCCCAAGTCGATACGAGCGTAATTTGTCGCATAGACAATCAAGCCCGTTCTCATAGTCTCTTGCACCTTTTCCATTAAGCCTTTGTATGCGGCCTCGGCTATTTTGCCGTTCTGCAAATCTTGTCCGAGCGGTCCTTTGATAACCTGGTCGATAGTCGCAAGCATCTCAATCGCCGCTTGTTTGTAGTGACGCTCGCCGCTTAACAGAAGAGTATACGTGTAGAAGTTCTTGTCGAACAGTAAAGCCGTAACCGCTTGCTCAAGCGTGCCCTGAGTGCCGGTAATCTTTTCGTACTGAGATACGAGCATCTTGCGCTGCGATTGATTGAGTTGAGCAACGACCGCTTGCTGTACCTGTTCGTACGCGACACCACGTATAATGTTCTCGACGTCGCCGGCCTGAATGAGTTTGTTGTCAACAAAGACTATCTCACCAGACTTTTCGATAATTCTGCCATCAACTCCAACGAAGGCTTCGGCTCCGAGTCCTTTAAGGATAGCCTGCAATTTGGACCCAGCTTCGGGTGTAATTGCAACTTCGGGGTCGGAGGTATTCGTGTCGGCGGTAAGTATCTCTTCGATATTCGTGACGCCTTTCTCTTTGAGTTTCTTGGCCATACGTTCGGTGGCCTTTTTGATTTTCTCTTCGGTGCGCTTTTGAATATACTTCGCAGTTGCGTTCTTGTTCGCTTCCAAGAAGTCGTTGTAGAGTTTCGTAGCGTAGTCGACGCTGGACAATTGCTTAACCGCTTCTTCTCTTTTTGCTTCGACGTTGAGTTGAGCCGTTAAGACTGCGTTTGCCATTATAGCGCGCTCCATACCCATCGCTTGCATAACGGAACCAACAGTGTCCATAGCAACCGACATTTTGAATGCCGCGTCGGCCTTAGCTTGCTGAGAAGCTTTCGGGTTCGTAAGTACGTCGTTCCACTGAGCCATCGTCTCGAGAGCCTGACGGTAGTTGAGCGTTTGGAACACGCCCATCTTGAAGACTTCGCCCTTCGAGTCGACGCCGATTGCACGGTTCTGAGGCAAGACAACGGAAGCATTCGTGATAGCACCCGTTACACCTGCGGTCAACGCGCCGACAATGAAAGAGTCGACAAGGTTCTGAATGCTCAAAGTCTCAAGACCCGCTTCTCTGAACTGTCCGCCGAACGCGCAGTCGATAAGGCCATCGGACATATCTTGCAAAGTCTCTTCGAGACCTTCTTTGAGCATATCTTTAGCGCCACGAGCGAGCACGGCACCGACGGCTTTAATGCCTGTCTTACCCGCTGCGGTAACTCCCTTAGACGCCGCTTTCGATACGTTCTTCACGCCGACGCCCATAAGTTTATCAAGACCGCTGAAGCCCATAACGGCGCCGAGAGCGTACTCGACAGCCAATTGAGCACCGGCCTTGATAGCCGCATTCGCAACGACGACACCTGCGTTCAGGTCTTTGTACGACTGACCGTTCATTGTTGCTCTGTTGACCGTGTCGCTTATGTTGCCCGAGAAGATACCCGTATAGAAGATACCTTGCTTTACGCCTTTGGCAGCTTTAACAGCGGTTGCTCCTTTACCGAAGATACCCGCAGGGATAACCATCGAAGGAAGCATATAGCCTATGGACTCGGTACCCGCAGACCACCAACGACCCCACGTAGTATAGCCCACGCCAACACCGGCGGTGTTATCTATCTGTTCGAGGAACGAGTCGCCGCGGCCCCAAGAGTAACCCTGGTCATAAGCCTCTTTCGCGTTTACGATAGAAGTGTAACGACGCTCCCATTCGAATGCGCTCTTTTGATAGAACTCCGCGATTTCGTTAAGGAACTGACCGTCGTCGTTGCTGAATGCCCAAAGGAAACGATTACCAACGTTCTCGTCATTAGACCAGTTGGCCATCATATTGAGCACGCCTTCACCGACATTGTAAATGTCCTGAAGGAAGTTGAAAGTACCTCCGCCTATGTGGTTCCAGAACGATTGCCAATAAGCGCCAGCCTTAACAAAGAAGTTCGTGTTCTTTTTGTCTTCTTCGATTTGCTCGGCGTCATAGCCTTCGAACGTGCGGTTAAGTATCTCGAGAGCCCATTCCTGGTCGGTGTATTCGCCGAAGACATAACCGGTGCTTTCGTCTTTACGCTCTTTCTTTGTCGTGTTGTCCAAGTCGGGAATTGCCAAAGACAGCATATACCCGTCGTAGTCGTGTTGCACGTACGAGTCCCATTTGTTAAAGGCATCGATGGACTCATACTTTGAAGCGTTTTGTAACGCGGCGATAAGCTGAGCAGTCTCACCGCGCTTTGCGGCTTCAGACCACATGTCGTCACGTATATACGTATTGCCTTGGTCCTTGAACTTCTGATAGTACCAGGAGCCGGGGTCGTTCTTAAGGTAATCGGTCGTCTTGCCCAGACGACCGTCACCACGCATCTCGCGTTCAATTTTTTGGTTTGTTGCAGTAGGTTTAACTGCCATAATAACCTCCTTAGCGCGCTCTACACGTCGCTATTACTTTTTAATTGTCTTAGTCGATTTTACAAAGTCTTGGTAACCGCCACGTCCGAACAACCATTGTGCGTAAGCGTTATCGGCGGAAGACTTACCGAGATTTTGATTTACCCATTGTAAGTAGCTCAGGCCCTTATTGCCTTCGGCATCCAAGTAGCCTTGAGGTTGTGCTCCGAAGATTACGTCGTACATTACGTCGACAGACTTTTCACTGTCCTCAGGCGAGATATACGTCGACGCACCGTCTTGACCCACAAGAGTCTTCAGGTATGACAGATAATCACCTGCGAGCTGTGCCGTCCGGTCGAAGTAGCTGACTTCTTCCTCGAATTGCTTTTGTATCTGTTCTTGTACGTCTGCTTCTTGCGCCGCGAGTTCTTGGCGGGCTTTTGCTGCGGTGGCGTTAGTCTCGGCCACTTGTTGCATCATAGCTTGCTGTTGATTTTGCATATATGCGTCTTTGTAGCCTTGACCCATAGCCGAGCCCGCAATGCCGCGCTGACCTGCGAGATACGCCGCGTACGCGTTTTCTATCGTTGACGCGTACTGTTGGCTTAAGTCCTGAAGTGCCGCTTGTCTTTGTAAGCCGACCTCGTTAGCCATAGACTGATAGGCCAGCGAACCTTCTTCGTTACGCTTATTTGCAATATACGAAGAGCTTATTGAATTAGGTACGTAAAACCCTTTCATTTGTCACCTCCTATCTTACTTCCCCACCATACTCATACTTCACGGTCACGCCACTTAGGATGAGTTTGGCAGGCGTCACAGTTTCAGGGTCGGATGCAAGACCCCATTGAAGTTCGTTGATTTTCCAGTAGTTGAACCTTTTCACAAAGGTCCTTAGCTCGTCAATCTTAAACGCTACGACTTCAGGCTCTCGAACAGTTACTTTCTTACGGTACAATTTGATTTGTGCCATAATTGTCATTTGTTTATCAGTCGTTTCGACAAGTTGGAATATCAACTGCTTAATGTTCTTGTAGTAGTTGGGCGCATTCATATGAAGCGGTTGCGACTGAGCCATCCACTCGATACGGGCTTGATGGTCGGTTCTCGGGAAGTCCCAATACCTGTCGTCCTCTTCGAAGATGTACTGCTGTCCGCTAATAAGCCTCAAGCGGACTTGGTCCGTGGTCATCATATACACGTTCAAAGGTACTTCCCACACCCACCAGCTTGCTGTACGCAAGTCGAAGAGCAAGATTTGACGAGTGCCGTTTGTAACAATAATATGAGACAACCATTGTACCATTCGTATGCGCGAGCTCGCTTTATAGAACGCGGTCCAAATGTCTTTTATCTGGTCGGTAATATACTCGACGACTTGGTCGGTTGTAGCCATAAACTCTTGGTAGTTCATAAACGCCATTCCACGAAGCGTCGGGAAAACCGTATACGTACCTTCAAGAGTATTTATCACGTCGTCACCACGCCGAGTGCCGAGTGTTAATTTGGTGTTATAATAATCATACCGATAACCATACGTCTCGTCAGCGACCTTCGAACAAATCATCACCTTGTTCTCGAAGAATAAAGCAACTTCGGTCGTTGAGATATTTACCATAGCGCTTATGGGCGATATGAACGAGTTATCATTTATCGACGGTAAGTTGAACTTAATGTCCGTACCGTCGTATTTGTTCGCGGTGATTTGTAACAGATTACCGAACGCCATATAGAGCTCAGTATCTGCATACGTGACGTCAGGCACTTTGATATAAATTGCTTCGCCGCCCGGGCCAACTTCTGCGTTGTACAAGTAGGTCAGCGTAGCGATGTCGTCGTCAGTCAAGTCGTTCGTATAAACCGTAGAACCGCTTTGAATATAGAACTTATCGCCTACAGTCCATATGATACCGCGCGACGTTATCTCTTGCGGAAGTCGAGCACTTACCGTAGCGTCGCGGTCATAAACCATCAAGTCGTCAATCCAACCGCCAGACAATTTATACGGATAGCCTGCGGTCGACGTAACCGGAAGGGGCGTGTCCCCATAGGTTATATCTTCAAACCCGACCCATATAAACCCGCCTGCTGCCTCAGGGTTAGGGTTAGGCACTTCCTCTAGCCCGCTCTCACAAGTAAATTCGTACCATCCGCCGTTTCTGTACACAAGGCCTTGCACGCCAGAGCCCACCGCTTTTCGTCCGGTCGTTTCACGCTTCTCAAGGAAGTAGCCCGTTTTGATAACAGAATGAAGGCCAGAAAAGGTGAAACTGTGAGTTGATGCAATCGTCGAACCATCGCCTGTGATAGTGAAGATACATTGCTGACCAGCAGTCACGCTCGGAAAGGCACCCGCAATAACCGTCTTTTTGCCAGTCGTGTCAAGCGCCATTACAAAGCGCTCTCTGTCACAGTCGAGCTCAACACGAGAACGGTCTGCGACGGTTATAGTATTTTTAAGTACGCTATTCGCAGCTAAGCCATTAAAGGGCGCACTGACAATAAACAAGCCAGGCCCTTGCCAATAGATAGTTGCGTCCGTACCGTTAAAGGTTACAAAGCACCAAACGTCACCGGTCAAAAAGTAACAGATATTGTTTGTACCAGGTGTGTTTCCGAAGTCGAGACCGGCGACACCTCCGTCCAAGTACTCTATTTTTGTCCACGACTTATCGGACAGGTTGCAACGATACACAGCGTCTTTCGCCGCGAAGAAGAAGTACTGCCCGTCTTTACTTATCGACGCAACCTTCAAGAAAGGTCCGTGGTCTGGGTACCATTCGCGCTCAAAAGTCTTTCCGTTGTCGTATGACAATAAAAAGTAATCTTCTCTGCCGATACACACGATACCTCGGGCTGTCGAGAATAAGCCGTCGTCTTCGAGCACAATATCGAGTGGACGAAGTATACGATAGTCGGTGAGTACATTCGTATTCGGTATGGTCCAGTCAATCTCTTTCTTGCTCGTGCTCAATTTGACTTCAGCAGTCTCGTTTTCAGGCAAAATAGGCTGAGACTCGTTGGACCAAATATATTGCTCTTTGTAGGCGCCGGTAAACCCGTTATTCGGGTACGTTGTCGTAACGCCACCGACGACTCTTTTGGTTATAGGCACTTCGGCCAAGTCGGTCAAGTTTTGCCAACCTTTCGAAGCATCGTTTACGTCGAAGACTCGCGCGCCTTTTTCGTTAAAGCAAATAACATAATGCTGAATTGTTGCAATATGATACGAGCTCAACTGACTCAGCGTCAAATCTGGTGTGCCGTCAATTGTGACGTTATACAACGTAGGCTCTTCGAGAGTCTTGCTCACATAGACAGTATATTGTCCAGCGCGCACGGCTTCTATGAGTTCATAGCCTTCAGGAACAACTGCTGTAGGAAACTCAGCGTCAAGTTTTAACGGGTCCCTACTGACAAGTAAATCTTCATAGTTCACGAACATGTTCTTGGCATCGGTGAACGACTCCGGGTCGGCCTCGAATATGTTCACGTTGCGCTTGATACCTTTGAACTGTAACTGATTGAAGAACTTGTTGTAGTTCTTTACAGCTTTATCGTACACAGTACGAGGCGCACGTTTATAAGTATTCATAACGCCTCCTTACCACGAGCTCTTAATCTCGTTGAGCTCCATAAAGTCAGTCGCCGTACAACGAGCCAAAGCCGTCTCGAACTCGTTCCTTTTAATGTTAGCTCTCTGCGGGTTATCGATTTGAAGACAACAAGCCGCGATATAAAGCGGTATAGTCAAGAATATGTCAGCAGGCATATCGATTTCTGCATCGTCGGAGATGCCCGAGTCGAAGCGGAACCACATATACTTGCCAGGTATCTTATAGTGTCCAGGTCTGTAGAACTTGATACGATTGCGACTGATATACGAAAAGTCGCGGTCAACTACTACACGCTCACGGACAAATTTAGGTATAGGACAGAAGCGATGGTCGTTGAACTCCTCGTACTCAAAAATCTCTTGAGGCGTAGGTTTGTGTTCGTATTCACGCCAAGCTTGTTTGTCGGCATAGGCAATGAACGTATCTTCCATACCTACAGTCTCGAAGACTTCATAGATACCACGCTCGTGATAATAAGCTTGCAGTTGAGTTTGGTTTAAGAACTCGACGTCCAAAGGCCCTTGCTCTTCGACGTCCCACTCAATTTCCTCTTTTGTCGCAACACGAATAATAGCCCCGTCTCTAACGAGCGGAGCATACTTTTTAACTACGTCTGCCTCAAAGTACTTGTAAAGCGGTTTGCTTGCACAAATCGCCTGCATTGCCTCGTTGGCAAAAATATGAAAGCGTTCTAACAGGTTAATCGCTTGGGCCTCGACCTCGTCAAGGTCTATGTGAGCCATCGTGGCCTCGCGAAGATAGCCGTATGTGAACATGAATTTTACCTCCTAACGAGCAAGCATTAAGGGCTCGGAGGTGAGCCCTTAAGCGCTCAATTTAATTGGACACGAAAGGGACCGAAGCCCCTCTCGTGACTAACTGCCAGTGTCGCTGGCTCTCTTTTAAGCACCCGCATCGGCGGTCTCGGTAGTAACCGTACCGACAACCGTAACGGGGTTCGCGAATGCGATAGGCCTGACTTCGGTGAACGTGTTGGGGTCATCCCACGTGCCGCTGCCCGCGGTGCCTGCGGGCTTGCCGATATAGATATACGCGATGCCGCGCCACGAAGGACAGAAGAAGTCGAACGCCTGTTTGCCGAGATACTTGATGCCTTCGGGCTCGTCGGTCTTAACCGCCTTCATGCTGAACGCGAGACGCTCAACCATCATAGGCCCTTTGTTCGCCGCGTTGTATGCGGGGTCGAGCATCAGCATGCCGTGCGCATAACCGTCGGATGCCGTAGCGAACTGAGGAATGGGCTGTGCGGGCGTGCCCTCGAGGTAAGGCGTGAAGTACGTATCGAAACCGTTTTTGACCGGGTTGAGCGTGCTCTTGCCGGTTGCCGTCGAGAAGTCCATAGCCGCGAGAATGCTCTCGAGCGCCGCGTTGAGCTGCGCGTCTTCGGTCGCAACGATTTTCTTACGGCCGTTGACGCCCGCATACTGCCCGTTGTCGTCGAAGTATTTGCTCATCGCAACCTTGATTTGATACAGGCCGTTTGCGAGTTTCGCATACGCGAGGGGGTCGGAGCCATCGAGCTTGACGTTGATGTAGAACTTGTTCGACTGCTTGTATGCCTCGAAATCGGCCGCGCTCATATCGTCGGTCTTTACGACGGTATGCGCATTGGTGAATACGGGGTTGTGAACGTCGCCCATCGGGTCGCCGTCTGTCGTATCCGCGGACTGAATTTTGATATACGACTTCGAAGCCTTGTCGTAAACTTTCTGCCCGAAGAACGCGGTGAGCGCGAACATACCGTATTGAACGATTTGTCTCTGCCAAGCAATCTGGAAGTCGGACAGAGTTTGCACGATGCCGGCGTGGTCGGCCTCGAGAAGGGTCTGCCACGAGAAGACCACTTTGCCGTTGAAAGGCTTATACGATACGGTCGTTCTGAAACCGTCCGCGCTCGAGAAGCCGGGGTATGCCGCGTAGTCGACGGTCGCTTCGAACGCCTGCTTAAAGCCGACGGACGAACCGAAGGTCTTCTGGAAGCGGTCGAGAGGAACGGTCTTGTAGATTTGCGTAAGCGGGTTGCTCTTCTGGAACTCTTCCTGACGCTTTGCGTAGAGTTCGTCGAGCGCGTTATGAAGCACGTCAAACTTCTGAGGAAGCGCAAGTGCTTGGTCGATATTGAAAATTTTCATGATGCTCTTTTACCTCCTTATCTCGTGGTGTCGTCGCTCTGAGCGATACCCAAGTTGACGAGCTTGATGTCGTCGGGGTTCACGATTTTGTACACGGCAACGGTTTTGCCGGTCGTGCTGTTCTTGCACACCAGGTTCGGCAAGCTGGAATACTTTTCCATCTCGTTGTAATCGCTGGGTTCGTCTCTCGTGGTATCGTCACTCTGAGCGATAATGTGAGTAGCGTCGCCGATACCGTCGGCTACAACGCCTGCGGCGCCTTTCGAGCCGGCGCCTTCCGTAGGAAGAGCGACTGCGTAGTTGTCAGGTCCGTTGCCCGTGACTTTTACCAGACGCCCAACGGCATAACCGACTTTGGAACTGTCTCTCAGTCCGGCATCGGTGCCGCCGGCGACGGTAGCCACGAGCCTGATTTCGCGCTGAAGATACGCGGTCTCAAATTCGGCAATGATGCCCGATTTTGCTGCGGTCATTGATTATTACCTCCGTCGGTTTTATTTTCGTTCGTACCGGGTTTCGCTGCGGTACCAGCTTTTTCGACTTTCTTTGCGAGAGCCTCGTCGAACTTTTTCAGCGCCTCTTTGTCGCCCTTGCGCACCAGAGCTTCGCGTTTAACTATATTGTTATACGTTGCTTCGGTGCACGGTGCTAAACCAAGGCGCCTTACTGCGTAATTTGCCATAAATATGTGCCTCCGATTTTATTTTACGTCCATAGTCTTCTTGGACAACTCTTCTTCGGTGATGTCGGGCATAACCATACGCCACAACGCTTTCTCTTCCTCGGTGAGCCCTCTGGTCTTTGTTCCGCCGCCACTGGAACCGGGATTGGCAAGATGCGCGGTACTTCCGTTTTGACCTGCGGCGCTACGTTTAGCGAATATCGTGTCGCCCTGCGTCGCATAATATGCTTGTTTCAAGTCGCCGATTTTTTCCCACAAAGCAAGCGTCTCAGGAGGCAACTCGCTAATAGACTTAAAGCTCGTACCCGCAGCGTTGTTTATCGCAGCGAGCTGTTTTGCAACGAAAGCTTCTTGCTGTTGCTTTTCGATTGCTTCGAGTCTCTTAAGTCTCGGGTCGTCCGCCAAACGTTGTTCAACGAGTTTGTCTACAACTTTGGCGCTCTCTTCGTCAAGGCCGGCGTCTGTAAGTACCTTCTTTTCTTTTGCCTGTTTCATAGCCGCGTAACTCTCATAGCCGAGCTCTTTAGCCATGGCTTCACGCGTCTCACGTTCGGTCTGTGCTCTTACTTCGTTGATACGCTTGCTAACCGCTTTGGTCTCAGGCGTCGCCGTAGGAGCAGGCGGGGTTTCGGGTTCTGGGGTTCCGTCTTCAGGGTCATCGCTGAACAATGCGTCCACGTCGATGTCCAATACATTTTCGTCTGGCATATTAAGTTATCTCCTTTTTACCGATGGTGAACTCGGTTGATTTAGCACCACGGGCGATTTGATTGCTGACAAGAAAATCAAAGCCCTATATTATATCATATTCGTATATCGAGCATAAATGTTACTTTTTTGGTATATTGAGTCGAGAAAAAATGTCTTCTGTTACCTCTTGCTCGTTAGAAGCTTCGTCGGTTGTCGTAGTAGTCTCTTCAGGTTTTTCGGGTTCAACATACGGTTCAATAATAGGCTTTTTCTCAGCCCAACGCTCGAGGTCACAACAAGCATCTTCGACGACTGACAATTTAAGCCGAGCGCCACGGACACCCGTCATTGCGCCCATAAAGACAGAGGAGAGCAAAGTACCGATAGCCAAGCACAATTTGAGAACCGCAGACCAGTATTCGCCTTGTATCATCTCAGGTATAAGCGACGCGCCGGTAACAATTATGAGAACACTGATTATCAGTTTACTCATACTCTTCGACAAATAGAACTTCTTGTCAGCGCGCAAGTTACGCTTATTGAAGTTGGCGTCTTGGTACGAGAAGAGCGAAGTAAGCTCCATAGACGTTTTGTAGCCGGACTGAGGGTACTTGTGATTTTTGATAAGCCACATAAGCCGCTTATGCTTAAACCCTTTGTACGGAAGGTCCTCGATACCTTTGACTTCGACTATCTCTTCCTCTTTAGTAATTGGGTCGACTACTTTCTGTTTGCACGTTTTGATTGGAAAGCCCGTAGTCTTTTCGACCCAGTTGAGCCACTTACGAGTATATTCGTCGTTAAAGTCGTCGATAGCTTTTTGAAGGTCTACGTCCTTCCAGTCTTTAGTTGCATTGTAATAGCGTGCGTGTATCGAATACTCACCGAGGCTTTGTTGCTTTATGTCTTCATCCATAAGCTTTTCGTACTGCTTGTGATAGAACACATTCCAACACGTCCAGCTGAGAAGGACGGTCGCACCTGAGAAGATACCTATTGTCTTCCAGTCAAGCGTAAAGTTGAACTTCTCGACAAAAGACAGATAAGCGAGTATGAGAATTGCGCCGATGACTACGAAGTACGCGCCCCACGCAATCACCTTCCCGAGTACGTTGTTCATATTGAATATTTTGGCAAAGTCACGTGCTGACTTGTTCTCATTGTTCGTCGTCTTCATAAACGTCAGTCCCCTTTTGAATAGTGATTATAAGGAACTTAAGCACATACGCTACGACGTAACAAATCGCAATCGCGATAATCGCGCCTTTAATCAGCATAAGTCCTTTTGCTATTGCCGTGATGACCACGGCTAATAGACTGCCCCACAATGCAACCTTGATTGCGACACAAATATTAAGCTTCATTTCATTGTCGAACCACAGCCATTTTATCTTCTTTGTATTACCGACGTCAATCTCATAGTCGTGTTCAAGCTTAACTTGTCGGTCGCGCCATTTGTCTTCCCACTTAGACAATACAAATCTGTGGACAAAGGACCAAACGACAACTAAGCCGCTTATGATGCCAAAGGTCCACTTGAAGCCGGTAGAAGGGCTTTTATACCCTTCTACCATTACGAGTACAAGTGGTACGATGACGGTCAAAAGAAAGAACACGATTTGAGACCAAAGCGGGTAGCGAAGTCTTTTGATTTCAAGCTTTGTTCTCTTTTTCATATTACACCTCGATTACTTTGTCGCCGTCGGTTATCTGTTTAATAAGTTCGTTAATTTCAGTTTGCTCTTCGGGCGATAGCTTATTGAATGCCGCAGTGAATGCGAGAATTTTGGTATTCGCAACAGCAAGCTGAGTACGCAGGTCTTCGTGTTCTTTGAACATAATCAAGAACTTCTCAGCCCACGCTTCAAGCTTCTCGTCGACTTGCTTACTTATCGAGATTTTCCACTCGGTCGGTATCTTCGATTTCTTAAAAGCCTCGACGATACCTTCGCGCGTTACCTGGATGTCTTCTTTGGTCTGAGCTTCGCTAGCCTTGACTCTCTTTTCGGTCTTGAACATTTTGATTGTCGCGCAAACCGAAGTGATAGCGCCACCTGCTGCTACGATGGCCGCGAGGATGCTCGGGCCATAGATTTGAAAGAACTCCAACATTATATGTTACCTCCTTGTTTTAAGATTTTAATGTCGGTTGCGTCAATCTCTTGTTGACGCTCAAGTTCCTCGATACGTTTTATCAAAGGCGCCGTAGCATCTTTGACCGCTTGCTCAATTAACTTAAGCACTTCTTCTTTGTTCATACTTGCCTCCACAAATTTATTTTTCAAAAAGATTTTATTCGTATCGCTCACCGTGGGACTCTGTAGGACGTCTCTGAGGCACTTCGATATTATTCTCGATAAAATATCAAGGCCCTTCGAGACGTCGTCCAGATATATCCTAAATGAGACGATAGTCGATTAGAGATACGCGTAGCGTATTCTCTATTTGACGATAAGTTATTTATCTTAACGTATATACCCAACCGCGACCGGTGTAGACGACGGTTAAGCTCTTGAGCTGACCGTTCAAAAGTGCGTATTGCACAATGAACTCATCACCGATTTCGTTGCGCAAAGGCGCAAGCTCGGTCCATATCTCGCCGTTCCAACGCCACACGCGATTTGTATCGAGGCAACCTATGGTCTCGCCGACCGCGAGAACGCTTTCGTCGTCGAACTGCATATCGGCTTCGTGACGATACACGTTTGTGCACTTCTGCCAGCCTTCGGGCAAATACGTCCATTTACCGAGGGCCGCCGAGTAATACATAAAGCGTTTCTTTTGGTAATCGAAACACAAGTCCATATCTTCAGGTACAAACTTTTCGAAGTCTTTATCGGTAAAGATTAAGAACTTCACATGGCCCAAAAGTCGTCTCGGACAGTTGACTCTCTCAATCAACTCGTTCAGCGTATCGACAAGGGTCAACTTATTGCTTTTAAGCTTAGTCGTGTCGCCGATATACGCATTAAACTTGTTCATAAGGCTTATCGCCTGATTGATTTTGACAGTATTGATTTCGCGGTCATACGAAATAATCTCAGCGGTATACTCAATTAAGAACAACCTGCCGTCATTAACTGCGACAAGAGCTCCTTTGCCGCCTACGGTCGCCGTAAGCCGTATAAACCGTTCGCTCTCAGTGCCGTCGGCTTCTTTAATTTTGACCGGATACTCGGTAGGTCCGTAACAAAAGAAACCGTTGGCTTCGTCGGAGCAACCCTTTGTGAGTATACCGTTGCCTGTTATACTCATAAAGTCTTCGGTCCGCTTACAATGCCCGTATTCGGTTAAGGACCACGACTTCTCGCCATCCTTATACATTATATTCCCCGTTTTGTTATCGAACGTCACTTGCCCGTCGTCTACCATCCCCGAAGGAATGGTAGACTTAGTAGGCGGCGTTGTAAATCTGTCACTTTTCATTCTTTACCTCCTTAAGCCAATACTACGCAGGGACTTCCAACCCCGAAATGTTCAGTCACAGCACCCATCAGCATAAATTGACACTCAATTTCAAAATGATACGTGCCCGGCGAAAACGAAAAGGCTTCGCCCATCCCGCACTGGTTCCAATCATTGGGCGTAGTCTCTCTCGAATGAACCACCGTGCCACTCGAATTTACTATCTTAAATATAGCCTTCTGTAATGACCCTTCTTTGTCCCACAAGATAATTCCTACCCGTAATTGTTTTGTAGAAGTTACAGTAAACGTTTTACTGCATTTAATTAGACAAGAGGGCATAATTATTGAAGACCCCGACTTAGTTGCGGTAAATTGGGCATTATCTGGATAGATATTAGCTGTAGTCCAAGTTACGGTTGTAGATGTGCCCCCTCCATAAGCGCTCACCGACCATTTACCGCTATAATCGGCGAGCAAATTAAAATTTGGCGCGTTTGTTCCCGCAGGTCCAGTTGCGCCTCGAGGACCAGTATCACCTTTATCTCCTTTAGGTCCCTGCGCACCAGTATCGCCTTTAGGTCCCTGCGCACCTGTATCGCCTTTAGGTCCCTGCGCACCTGTATCGCCTTTAGGTCCCTGCGCACCAGTATCGCCTTTAGGTCCCTGCGCACCAGTATCGCCTTTAGGTCCTTGCGCACCAGTCTCGCCTTTAGGGCCTTGAAGTCCCTGAGGACCCGTGGCGCCAGTAGCACCCTTAGGACCCGTAGCACCGGTTGCGCCGGTAGTGCCTTGAGGGCCTTGAGGACCCGTAAGACCCGTCGTCTCCACGAAGTTAACGACTTTAAGCGTTACGTTCGAAGCGACGGCCGTGACTTCTGCAAGTACAATCCAGCTCTTGCTATTTGCCTGCCATACTACCAACGTACTGTCACCGACTTCTGCGACACGATTAAAGAAAGTAGACGAAATGGTAAGCGTCGCGTCCACTACCGGAGTTCCGTTCGTATAAACGCTCGAGCACTGAAGAGCCGGCTTGCCTTCAGGACCTTCCGCACCGTCTTGGCCCTGAGGACCTTGAGGGCCTTGAATGCCGCCCCAGTTGGGTATAATCGTCCAGTCTGTGCCATCAACTGCGTGAAAGTACATATCGTACCCGTCGCTCGTGTTCTTAACCACAAAGGCCTGATTGACAGTAGTCTCGGCAAACGGAGGAAGGTCGGCCGGAGACTCGTAAATCTGCTGTTGAATATCGAGCGACGTGCCGTCTTTACCATCTTTGCCCGGCGCGCCCGTATCGCCTTTCGGAATACCGAATTCAAGTTCTGCGCGATACTCGGTACCCTTATTCTCCACGGTAGGCTGAGCACCTGCGGCAAGGGCTTTTGCGCTTACGTTCGCAATCATATTGCCCGCGAAGACCGTAGTCATAAGAGCCATTTCGGTAGGTGCCGTTTCGCCCTGAGTCGCAGCCTCCGTGAACATTTGATACACACCCGCAAGAGTACCCGGTGCCGGATTATTGTCGGGCTGAGTCAAGTCGCGAATAGCCAATATTTGACCGAAGAAATTCAACTTCGGGTTATCCGTAGTATTCGGCTCGAAAATGCCGAAGTAGTATACCTTCGAGAACCCGAGCGTATAATAGTCTTTTGCGGCCTCGGGAACCGTGTAGACTTCGACGCCATTCTCGATGGTACGTGTACACTCGAACCACGTAGGGTTAAAGCGCTTTTCCAAGAAGCCGCCGATTTTCTTAATGTTACCGGCGTCGTCTTTTCTGTAAACACTCATCTCTTTTTACCTCCAAACAAGATTTCCATTAGCGTCTGTACATAAACGCTTATTTCCGGTAGTAGGGACGGTACTCGCATCACCGTTACCGTCAAAAACCAATAACGACTTGCTCGTCGCCTCGGTTTGTCCAAGCTCAAGGTCACTAACCGCTATAACTGGAGAGTTTACAGCGAGCTCGTCGAGTTCCGTCTTAACGGTAGCGGAGTCATTAGGCTCCGCTACGTTTTGGCCGCTTACGTTTACCATAGATACAACACCCCCTCAGAGTAGGTGCCCGGGTCGTTGTTAAGCACTGCGACAACAAGTCCGTTGGCGTTTGCACCAGGGTTCGTTGTATATTTTGTTACCGGCAAAGTTGTCGGTTGTGCAGGCGCTGCAAGCAACGCAGGCATACCTTGTGCATTGACTCCGAAGAACTTGCCTGCATCTGCCGTGCTCATAGGGAACGCAGCAGGTACACCGTCGGCGCTCGTATACAACATTTTATTAGCGGTTAAAGTTGAAACCTTAAGCCCGCCATTGCCGTCGCTTACAAGCATTCTGTTGCCTACGGTGCCAGTGTCATACGTAGCCATTACATTGCCCTGACCCGCAACCACAATTTCACCTTGCGGCAAAACTACGGTGTCCATAGAGCTCGCTGTAATGAGCACGTTATCGACAGAGATACCTGCTTCTTCCAAGTTCTCTTCAGCACTCGAAACCAGCAGCGACTTCGGAGAGTTGAATGTCTTAAGCGTTACGCCGCCGAGACCATCTGAGACAAGAAGTCTTTCGCTCTGCGTACCCGTATTCCACGTTTTGACCGTGTTATCAGCACCTGCGATAACGAGCTCATTTGCTACAAACGGCGAAGCCTTCGTAACGAGGTCAGTCGCCAGAATATTAACCTGAGTCATAGCGCCATCTTCGTCGCCAACGACCAGCTTCCCTTCCTCAAGTGCTACGGTTTTGACAGTTATTTGTCCGTTCTTCGCCGTCGATACAACTACACGACCTTCGCCTTCAATACCCGTAATCGCGGCCAGATTATATCTGTCATTGCCATTTACCAAGGAGTGCTTAATTGTCAGCGGAACGCCTATCAAAGCCGCAGCGTCGGTGTTGTTGGTAATGACAAATTTATCCGTCGGGTTGTACGGGTCAATCGTGATGCCCTGGAGGAGCAAGTCACTTTCGCTTAAGAACTCCGTGACAATAAAGTCCTCGTTGTCATCCACCACGATTAGCGAGTTGTTCGGAATGTTGTCTTTTTCCGCGGTGAACTCAGCTGCGGTGCCGGCCCAATAGTGCTCACTTGACTCGACGCTATCTACGAAGGTTGTCGGGCTTCCTTGGTAGTTGTGTATCGTTTGCCCTTTACGTACGTAAGGAATATTGACTGTACGGTTCGGAACATAGTTTCCTGTAGCGTCGACCTCATAGAAGTTGAACACAAAGTCCTCTTCGTCGCTGTTGAACTCACTCGTCACCGTGACGTTTGTTCTCTGGAACGTACTCAAATCGAGCTTCTTGGGGTCGGACGGGTGGACGTGATTGGACTGTGCCCACAGACCCGAGTTACCCGGAGACGCGACGCCGTCAGGCTGGAAGGCACTTGCCGACTTTTCTACGAAGTCCATAAAGGACAGGTTAGAAACGTTGGTGTCATACCATTCGTAGTAGACTTTGTCTGCGCTCAGTTCGGCTTCGGTTCCGTTCCAAATATACACCTGGCCGGTTTCACGAATACCGATACGGTCGCCACTTACAAGTGTATTGCGGTTCTCTTCGATGAAGCTTGCAAGGTCTTCGTCTTCGTTAAGGAAGTAGTCCAACCAAATCGCGTCGTTCGGGTCGCCGTAAGGTCTGTAAGTCTTCGACTCGGAAGTCCACATAAACCTGTTGCCCGTCGCCTTTGAACCCGTAACGTAGATTGCATAAAGGTATTTGCCTTTGCTATCTTTAGGCGGGTCGTAGCTCTTCGCTTCAGCGTCAGTCGCAAACATTTTGTCTACGTTCTGAGTACGTACTGCGTAATAAGTCCTGTAGGACAATAAATATGCAGTAGACCCGTAGACGAGCTCGCTCGCAGGGTACAATGCCGTAAGCGCATTCAAGTCTTCGAAGTAGCCGAGGAACAAACGAATTGTACGAAGCTGTTCCCTTAAGCTCTCGTCTGCACCTTCTAGCGCCTCAAACCAACGCTGAGGCGTGTCTTTGTCGGGCGAAGGCGGGTTCCAGTCAGCGAACAACGTATTCCAAGTTTGTTTGTCGAGTTTCAGATTAAACCGGTCCTCGAAGTGCTTCTTCATAATCGCACCGAACTCTTCGTACGTATAATCGGCAAAAGCTTTATTTGCGACTTTACTCAGACCAACCGCCTCTTTGGTAATTGCAATAAGCGGGTTGTTTCCAGGTCCACGCTTTGCAAGACCGGTGATAGGGTCGCGGTAGTCGTCAATGTTTACAAACCCGTTATCTTTAGTACCGCCGTACGTAGGTTTAATCGAGGCAACGCCCGAAGCCATTACTGCATCAAGGTCAACCTGCAAGTTGCCATCAGCGTCGTAGTTCAAACAGCCTTCCGAGTCTTCTGCGATACGCACAAGACCAAAGCCGTTCGTA